>Ga0209591_10001310_pt1 | contig 31275 bp, 25 predicted proteins | sample MAT01_FD_187207 | JGI IMG/M metagenome (GOLD analysis project Ga0209591, IMG submission 187207) | Freshwater microbial communities from Lake Fryxell liftoff mats and glacier meltwater in Antarctica - MAT-01 (SPAdes) (version 2) | ecosystem: Environmental > Aquatic > Freshwater > Ice > Liftoff... | reverse complement strand
CGAAAGGATTTTTAAAAACTAAAATCAGAAATAAACATATCAAGATTAAATATCAAGCATTTGGAAAACAAAAAGTAGTTGCTCAAATTAAAGTCATTATTCATAGTACATCTTTTAAAGAGGCTATTAAACAGCTTAGAGATGCTGGTTGTCTCCCCTAACTCTTGCGTCCTCCCTTTATCGGCGGGATAATAAAAATCAAAATTTGAGGTATGGGATGAAAACCAACATCTACACGATTTGGGTAAAAACGGGCGATGTCGCGCTCGGCGGGACGGATTCCAATGTGTTTATTCAGCTCACAGGCACGACAGGCCGAACCGACTCGATCTTTTTGCCGCCGCGTGATGCGTTTGCATTTGAGGCAGGCAGCGAGGATAAATTTATCCTCGAAGTGCCGGATGTGGGCGACTTGAATCGCTGCTGCGTCGGGCATGATGGCGCGGTGGATTCCGGCTGGTTTGTCGTTGATGTACGGATTAAGGATGACGATACCAACCGCGAATGGTTGTTCACGTTTAATGAATGGTTAGGCCAGGAAGAAGCAGGCAAACAATTTGATTGCGTTGATCTTCAAAAGCAGTAGAAAGTGCTGAGGACTGAGTGCTGAGTTTTTTTGCAAGACGGCTCAAGTTTATCGGGTATATTTTCGTGACGGTACTGCTGGCGGGCTGCAATATTGAGGCGAATCGGCTGGCGCTCACGCCCATTCCCACGCCAGATTTGCCGCGTGTCGAGTTCCTGTATCCAGAAAACAACAGCATCGTGATCGAAGGTGTAGATTTGACGCTCGATATTGTGGCTTATGACGAGACATCGGGTGTCACGCAGATTGAAGTATTTATCGACGGCGTAAGTTTGCAGCAAGTCGTTCCGCCGGATTCATTGGCACAGACGACCTTCCGTATAGAAACCAATTGGCTGTCAGCAGGCATAGGCCGCCATTCGATTTCTGCGATTGCATCGCGTGGCGACGGGGTTCGCAGCGATGAGGCCATCCTGATTGTCGAAGTCCAGCCGCCGCAGTAGGGAACGACCTGTGTGTCGTTCCCAGCAGGACGCACACATCGGCCACTTACTACACCCGCGACAATAGACACTCCCGTTTTTTGATAAATCTAGATCATCTTAGCAGCATAAACTTGACCGCACATGATAAAATAAGCCTTATTCATCTGAATGCTATTCTTATCAAAGTCGCTTCTGACATTGTGTTTCCCATTCGCTTAAATCCTGAGAGTTATTGTGATGACCTATTTACAAAGAATCAATTATCGCCCGAATATGGATCAACTGCCGCTCGCTGATCAGGCGCAGTTACGCACTTTCTTCGATGCCTACGGCGCGGAGATGCTGGTTTATGACGAGGCCGTACCCTGGCGCTTCATCGAAGAAGTGGAAGTTGTGCCTGCGCCGCGTGCAGCGGGTCCGGCGGGCTGGCTTGTGAAAAAATTGTTCCTGAGCAGCATTGAGCGCTACCACGTCGGCGTATATTTTGGCCCACGCGAGGCGATTTTGCCCAATATTACATGGGAACAAGCCAAGTATGTCGTGGAAACCATCGCCTATTTTGCGCCGCAGAGCATCAAGTTCACGGGTCCGGATGATCTCGTCCGCCTCACCGAAATTTAGCTGATGCGCTTCCTGAGCCGTCTTTTTTGCGTTTATGTCATTGGCTTATGCCTGCTGATGACGGCTTGCGGCAGCGACTCGACGGCGGTTATAGAGCAGCGATCCGCGTGGGGCAAAATCATCACAATCGCGCAAGCCGAACAAAGTCACGCACCCGCGTTAGGGCTTGCGACTGACAATATCATAACCGCATGGGTGGGCGCGGATGAGACGGGCATTTTTCAGTACGCTCGCCGTTTTACCGTCTCGACAGCGGAACAAATCCAACCACTGCCGATTCCGCCTGTGTACCCCTACGCGCAAAGTTTGCTTCCTGCCTTCGAGAATGGATATGTGCATTTAGTCTGGCTCGATGCGCGGTATGATGACATCGCAGGCGGGACGCGCTTATGGACGGTTGTCCTTTCGCCTGAACTCATCCCGACGAGGGGCGCGGTGCAGGTTTCCGATGTGCCAACGCTGCGCTATACCTTACTCACGCAGGAAGATGGCGGATTTCAAGCGATCTACAGCGGCGGCTTACCCTCTGAACCATCACTCTATGCCCAAGCGATTGACCCGCTAGGCCGCCCGCGTCCGGTGAAAACGCTCGTGAGCGATGCCGATTGGCCTTGTGTCGTGCGTATCAACGACGGAAGCGCCCTGCTATTCTGGCTGCGTTATTCCGATGGACAGGTGTTTAGAGCGCAGTTGGTCGATGAAACGTTGGAAGCCGTGACCTCGCTTGGCCTTTCGCTGCGTCTGATGCCCGGCGATTTGCTGACCGGATTCAACGCCGGATTAGATACGACCCATGCCTATCTTTTGTGGAATGTGCAGCGGTTGGGCGGCGCGAATGAAGTCTGGATGGCGGTGAGTCCATTGGCGGTGGATGATTGGACGGAGCCGCAGCGTTTAGGGATTTCTACGCCGACAGACGACACCTTCACGACGGGATTCAACGGTGGCGCGGCGCAAACCGTGACTTCCGGCGATCAAATGCTGCGCTGGGCAGCGCCCTTAGCCGGACAAGGCGACTCGCTGGTGCTGGCGGCACAAATTGGGGATAAGTTGTCGCTCGTCTATCTACGCGGCGGGGAGATTGTCGCGGTTCAGGAGGTCGTTACGCTGGCACAGGATTTGATCGGCTTTCCGGCGCTTTATACAGATCGTGACCGCCATTTCTATTTGGCATGGTCGCAGCCCACGGACGCAGGCACAGCCGATCTCAACCTAACGACGACTAAAGTTAACTAAACTGGCGCTATTATCCCAGGCAAAAATTAAGAACAAAAGGTGGTTTAATGAGGTTTAAGCAAGATATTAGTGCATATCATTTTGACTTTACTTTAGCTTACATAGGCAAACCAGAGTTTGTCGGAAATACAATAATCGTTCCACTGGAGAAATTTGGGGTCATAGAAGGCTATCAAGAGTCCGAAAATTATGTTTTCTACAAATCGTGCAAACTTGTGTATCGAGGCGTAACGTCTTCGGTAATAAATGTTACAGAATATACTTCTCCCAATGGCAGAGGTTTTAAGACACCTTATAAATTAGAGGATGTACCCTTCAAGGAAATTGCCGGAGATGTAGCACTTTTCGGATTGGAAGGCGTATCGAGAGATTTAAATGCGTGGATAGATTGGGAAATCATCGCAGTATCAGTGTTCATAGAGGATATGGTTATTTGGCCTAGTAATGGTCCAGCCCCAATTCAGTAGAATAGCAGTCATATAAGCGGCTGCTGATCCCCTGTGTGCCATAATGGATGAAACAACTTCACCCTCAAAGTTTAGTATACAATTGCAGGGCGGAGAACAGGAAATGAAAGCATGTCAGAATCATCCAAACCCAATCCAGAAGTCGAGCCGAAAGCGTAACGTCGCCGCCTCATCAACGGTCAGGTTGAACATGGCCTGTTCGCGCTCGACAATCCGCATCCCATCGACTGCGCCGTAACTACGGTCAAGATTGAGATAAGCCGTCGTTCAAGTGAAGCGCATCATGTATAATTTTTAGATGTTATCATTCATGAGCTGCCTATACCGCCAGATCAAAATGCGCTGATCTCAGTTTTCACTGAAAAGACTTATAAATTGAGCGCTCACGCATCAGATCGGGCTGTGAAACGCGACATTGATGCTTTCAAGATTGAAGAAGCCGTTATCGCTGGTGAAATCATCGAAGATTATCCCGACGACACATACGGACCAAGCTGCCTAATTGTGGGTAAGACCAAAGCCAGCGCATGTCAAAGTCATCACCGTGTACGAGCCTTCCCCTGATGAGTGGGAAAGCGATTGGAAGACAAGGAAAAGTTGATGGACGAATGCCTGAGTTGTAAAGGACACCTAGAAGAGACGCTCGTCTCTCGTGTGCAAGAATATCAAGGCCGTTGGTTTTTGATCGAAAAACTGCCAGCGTGGGTCTGCCCCCAATGCGGTGAAGTCTACTACACGCCGCAAGCGCATAGTTTGGTACTTCATCTAGTACGGGCGGGGACTACACCCATGCGCGTTGAAGCGCTTGATGTATTAGACGCAAGCATCGCCTCCTAATTTCATTCACAATTTTAGCTGCGGACAATAGAGGCTGATTCATGCTCGACAATCCGTATCCCATCGACTTCGCCGTAGCTGCCATCGAGATTGCGGATCAGGTCGCTTGGATGTAATCGAATCCTCGATTTTTATTCCATCTAATTAACCACAAAGAGTCAAAAGTTACAAAGGACAGCAAATTAATCCTCATCCTTTGTGTTCTTCGTGCCTTTGTGGTTCAAATATTTCCCATGCTTTACCGAAGGTTACGATCAGACAACTGAAGTCAGCGCTGTGACTTGTATTTACTTCGCTAAATTGCCGCGCATGATCGCCGCGACTTCGTGCGCGTTGGGTGAAGTGGTCGTCTCTAGGACGGCGATCACCCCTTCCTGATCTTCTGTCGAGCGATTTTGATTAAATTTGTACTTGCCCTCCAGCCGATCAATCGTCAGTTCCACGCCCACAATCGCCTTAAGGGAACTTTCCATCAGGGGCGCGGCATATTCTACATCCCAAGGATGCTCAAAGGCATTTTCGTGCAGGTGGACGAGATCGGTCACAATGGGGCGTAATGCTTCCGGCTCATGAATCAGGCGCGGTTTGGCATAAGCATGGATCACGGCATAATTCCACGTCGGCACAGTTTCTTGTGTCGTGTACCATGACGGCGAAATATACTCATGTGCGCCCTGAAAAACGATCAGGACGGTTTTATCGGGCTGGAGCATCTGCCAATGCGGATTCGCACGAGCGAAATGCCCGATCAGTGTCCCGTATGTGCCGCGTGAGGGATCAAGCATAAACGGAAGATGGGTGGCAAACGGCTCATCATCCACCTGACTGAACAGCGTGGCAAAGTTATAACGCTGCATCAGCGTGTGCAAAACATGAACGTCATCTTCGCGGAAGGAATTCGGGATATACATAGGCTTAGCGCTCCAATTGACAAACACCCAATTTAACTTGATTTGGCTAGTGTAGCATGGGGAGCAAAGCCCTTTATATCGCCAGACAAAACCACTTTGCGCCAATTGCGAGACCGAGTGTTACAGATCGCTAAGTAGTGTTAAAATAAGAGGCGATAGTTAAGGTAGGCGTGAATCACTGATTGCAGCCGAGCGAAAGAAAATGCAACACTGAACCGCAAAGATGCAAAATGTAGAATCTCGAAAGAAACTGGAAAAAGATTTAACCACAGAGCGCACAGAGAACACAGAGATTTAGCTTCAAATTCTTGGTGCCTTGGTGGTTCAAAAAATTCCAATTATTTATCGAGGATTACTAAAGTTGCGAATTACTTTCAAAAAGCTGTTTGAACAGCCTTAATCACTTTAGGACTTTCGCTCACGCATTTACCCCACCCCTAAATCCCCTCCCCATTGCATGGAGAGGGGACTTCAAGATGCGTTTTTCTCCCCCTCTCCAATACTTGGAGAGGGGGCCGGGGGGTGAGGTAAGCGAAAGTCCTGCACTTAAGACTTAAAACTGATGACTAAAAACTCAACACCCGGAGCGGACACATGCCCAACTGGACATCTTTCGAGTTATTTCTAGGCGAAGCCTTTCAAACGCCAGCCGAGCAGCGACAGGCACTTGTCGATTCATTGGTACGTGAACGATCAGAATGGCCTTGGACGGAAGCCAATGGACGCGCCACCTTCATTCATGTTGATCTCGGCACACCATCGCAGAGCGTGGCGGTCAATCTGGATACGATCAATACCGATCCGCCTTTCGCGCCGATGACAAAATTGGAAGGCACAACGCTCTGGTATGTAACGCTGGACTTCACGATGGATGCGCTGCTGGATTATATGATCGTCATCAATGACCCGATGACTCCGTTAGAAGGTGAGCGCGACCTGTTGGGGCGCATCAACTACTACTGGCATGTTGATCCGCTGAATCCGGTCAAGATGACGACCCCGCAGATGAATGTCTCGGTGTTGCACATGCCGGATGCCCGTCCGTTCCCGGATTGGACGCGCATGGGGCGGGTGCCGCGTGGCAAGGTCTATGAACACAGCACCAACAGCGCCCAACTCGGTTTTACCGGACGTAAAACATGGGTATATACCCCACCCGATTATGATAGCAATATACGGGCGTATCCCCTACTGGTATTCCAAGATGGACAGTGGGCGGTGGGGCCACTGCAAATGCCGTATATCGCCGATGTGCTGATTAAACACAAAATGATGGAACCGAGCATCATCGCCATGCAGCAAAGCGGCAATCAAAACAGCCGCATCAACGATTACGTCAGCAACGATAAACATTATTTGTCGATTTTGGTGGAACTGCTGCCATTTTTGCAAAGCCAATACCGCATCGATTCGTCTAATCTAGGGATTGGCGGTGTGGGTCCGGGGGCGATTGCAGCGGCTCATGCCGCGCTGAAGAATCCGGCAGTGTTCGGGCATTTGATAATGATTTCGCCACCTCTCGGTAAGGGAATCGCGCAGGAACAGCTTCGGCAGATGGCAGAACGCTTCCAGACGGCGCGGGTGCTGCCCCGCCGCATCTTCCAATCCGTTGGACGCTATGAGAGTCGCTCGCGTTTTAACCTTCCAGCACAGGTTTTAAACGGCATCCTCAGCCAGCGCCCGGATACCGATTATAAGTTTGTCGAGACGGGCAGCGGTCATGGGCTGGTCGGTTTCCGGGGTATTTTGCCGGAGGCGCTTTCGTGGGCGTTCCCCGAAGACGGAATCGACCAATAAGCCGAATTACTGCGTAACACGCACCATTTCCTGCGTGGCGGTCACTTCTTGCGGTGCCGGCGCGGCGGTGATTTTGTGTGCGCTCAAGCGAATCTTGAGGCTGGCGAAATAGGCAGCGACAATCTTGAGGCTAGAAGGACGCGGCGCGGCGCTCTTAATCAGGCGGATGGCTTCCATCTGCTGATGAATCTCATTGAGATGATGTTGGGTATGAACAATAAGCTCGTAATCTGGTCGGATGGGCTTCATGATGCGCTTTCCTTTTCAACCATGCTTTGTCTTTACACGATATGCACAGCATAGTTCAAGGCATGGGTGAGCGTCTCCACCCGAATGGGGGGAGTTGTGAGGGGGGATTGTTATTAGATGAGGTTTAAGCCACGTTAAGCAGCCTGAGCTTCTCATATCAACACAATTTTCCCCAAAAATGGCCTCATTTTTTATCTAAGAAGGCTATTTCTGACCTTGATTACGATTTAGACTCTGTAGAATCCTATAGAGTCGCTATTTTCCTTTGCAGAGTAGGTTTTCACTAGGTATAATAGTTGTGGACTATATGTTTGAAATTTGACCGCCCGCGACAGGACGCTGATCGCCCGCTATTGGAAAGGAGGAAGGCGTGCCTTAAACCCACGCGCCGGGTTTAATCGCGCTACTTCTCATGACAGCTAATCAACCAGGGTTGGAGGAACACGATATGATGCCTTCCGCCGAAGATCAATTGACCCCCGAAGTACCTTCTTCATCCGATGCAGGATCAGATGCGGAGACTTCTTCAAATACCCAAGCGCGTTCTGATGCGCTTGCCGCAGCCGCTTCGCTGGAGTCCGTCCCTGAAGAAGCGCTTGCTGATGCTGTAGACAATATAAACACCGATCCGGCGCTCTCTGCCGAGGATGCCGGAGAACTCAGCGCTCCGCCCAGCGCCGAAGTTGATTCGGATGAATCGGATGATGACGAAGTTGCCGCTGGCACTCCCGATGACGAATTCGTGGCTGCGATGGGCGAGTCCGACGGTGGTCAGACCCGCCTTAAACGCGGTGAGCTTATTCAGGGAAAGATCATAAAAACCACGCCGACCTCGATTGAGATCGACATCGGGCTGCCGATGGAAGGGGTAATCCCGCGCCGCGAATTGGAACAGATGACACGCCAACAGCTTGAATCGTTGGTGGAAGGGCAGGAAATCACCGTTTTTGTGATTAACCCCAACGATCACAAAGGCAACGTCGTCTTGTCGCTGAATCGGGCGGCGGAAGAACTCGATTGGCAAGAGGCGGAAACGTATCGCGCCAGCCAAGAAGTGTATGAAGGCAACATCGCCGGTTATAACAAAGGCGGCTTGATCGTGCGCTTTGGGCGGCTGCGTGGGTTCGTGCCGCAAAGCCAGATCAGCGATGATCGCCGTCGGGCGATGGAAGGCGAAACGCCCGAAGATCGCTACGGCGCGATGGTCAACGAGCATATCAATGTTAAAGTGATGGAAGTTGATCGCAGCCGCAACCGATTGATTCTTTCCGAGCGGGCCGCGACTCGTGAAAACCGCGAGAAGCGCAAAGAAGCCCTCATCAATGAACTGACCGTCGGGCAGATTTTTGAAGGCCGAGTCGTCAGCTTAGAGGACTTCGGCGCGTTTGTCGATATTGGCGGCGCGGAAGGGCTGGTGCATCTGACTGAAATTTCGTGGAAGCACGTCACGCATCCTAAAGATGTGTTGAAGGTCGGGCAGCGGGTGCGGGTGGAAGTGATCGGCGTAGACCGTGACCGCAAACGCATCGGCTTGAGCATTAAACGGCAGGAAGCGGATCCTTGGGATGAGATCGCCACGACTTACGGACAAGGCTTTCTCGTGCAGGCAACCGTCACCAAGCTGACCAAGTTTGGCGCGTTTGCCCGTTTGGTAGAAGCCCCCGACATCGAAGGCTTGATTCATATCTCCGAACTTTCCGAACAGCGTGTCGTCCACCCGCGTGAAGTGGTGGAAGAGGGCGAAAAGCTCACGCTGCGCGTCGTCAAGGTCGATGTTAAAAATCGCCGCCTCGGACTCAGCCTCAAGCGCGTCAACTCGGCGGAATATCTGGATGTGGATATGATGAACTATGCCACCGGCGGCAGCGATGTGCCACCCGCATCAGACGACATCCTCGCCGATGAAAGCGCGGTAAGCGACGAGACAAGCGACGAATCGTAAGTTCACCTCGTATAACAGCGTCTTAAAAATGGAACAAACCGATGATAGACAAGGGGTAATTTTGGCCCCTTGTTTAACCCATTGTGAAGGTTGTTTCAAAACCCATTTAAAATTGGACTCGTTTTCTAACGTACTGTTGATGCAAAGCCTTATGCACAGGGGCAAAACTCCTGATATAATAGGCTAAATTGTCTTACAGGGACTGGATTGTAAGTTCAAGTCATCGCTTCTTTATAACGATAATTGCCGTTGTAGATAGACACTGGAGGTATGATTTCCGTGTCGAATAAAATGGAACGTTTCACCCAGCGGGCGCGGCGCGTCCTTAGCCTTGCTCAGGAAGAAGCCGAAAGGCGACAACACAACTACATCGGTACAGAGCATTTGCTCTTGGGCTTGATGCGAGAAGAAGGTGGTGTTGCCGGGCGAGTCCTGCGTGATCTTGGCTTGGAACAAAGCCGCGTAGAAGACCTTGTAGAGCGCCTAACCCGCGCCTCCACCCGAACCACCCCCATTCAGCTTGATCTTTCCCCCGGCACCCGTAAAGTGTTGGAACTCGCTGTAGATGAAGCCCGCCGTATGGGGCATCACTACATCGGGACGGAACATCTCCTGCTCGGTCTGGTACGCCAGAGCGAAGGCGTGGCGATTGATGTGCTGAAGCGGTTAGGTGTTAGCCCAGAAGAAGTCCGGCGGCAAACGCGCCGTGTGTTGCAAGAAAGCCCGATGCAGCCACAGACGACCAATGAAGAAAGCAAACCGCGTCCCGGCAAACCAGGGACCAAAGACAACAAAACACCTTTGGTCGATCAACTGGCGACGGATTTAACAGCCGCCGCGCAAGAAGGCAAACTTGATCCTGTTGTTGGGCGCGAGACCGAAATCGAGCGCGTGATTCAGGTGCTTTCCCGCCGCCGCAAAAATAATCCGGCGCTGATTGGCGAACCGGGCGTCGGCAAGACGGCGATTGTGGAAGGGCTGGCGCAGCGCATCGTCAATGGCGATACCCCGCGTCCGCTGTTGAACAAGCGCGTCTTGCAGCTTGATGTCGGCTCACTGGTAGCAGGCACGATGTATCGCGGTCAGTTTGAAGAACGCCTTAAGCGCGTGATTGAAGAATTAAAATCCTCCGACAGTATCCTGTTTATCGACGAGCTGCATATGTTGGTCGGTGCTGGGTCGGCAGGTAGTAGCGTGGATGCGGCCAATATTTTGAAGCCGGCGCTTTCTCGTGGTGAATTACAGTGCATCGGCGCGACCACGCTCGACGAATATCGCAAGCACATCGAAAGCGATCAGGCCTTGGAACGCCGCTTCCAGCCGATCATCGTTGATGAACCCACGATTGAAGAAACCATCGAAATCCTGCAAGGGATTAAAATCCCGTATCAGGAACATCACAACGTCGAAATTACCGACGAAGCCATCGAGCAAGCCGCGAATCTTTCCGCACGGTATGTGCCAGATCGCTTCTTACCCGATAAGGCGATTGATCTGATCGACGAGGCTGCTGCGCGTTTGCGGATGTATAAATCGCCGGAAGCCGCCCAAGTGCGTCGCGCCGAAAAAGATTTTGAAAATGTCGAAGAGGAAATCCTCTTGTTAGAGCAGGAAGGCGATCACGATGATCGTCTGGAAAGCCTGCGGATGCAGCGCGACGGTCTTCGCGCCACATTAGGCGATCTGAAAGCCAATTGGAACGAAGAAACCAACATGCCGCGCTTGATCGGTGAGGATATTGCGGAAGTCGTCGCTATGTGGACGGGAATCCCAGTCACGCGCATCGCTGGCGAAGAAACCGCCCGTTTGATGGGGATGGAATCCGCGCTGCATAACCGCATCGTCGGGCAGCATGAAGCCATCGAAGCCATCAGCAAGGCCGTCCGCCGCGCCCGCGCTGGCTTAAAAGACCCGCGCCGCCCGATTGGGTCATTTATGTTCCTGGGGCCGACGGGCGTGGGTAAGAGCGAACTGACCAAAGCACTGGCGGAATTTATGTTCGGCAGTGAAGACGCGCTCGTCCAATTGGATATGAGCGAATTTATGGAACGGCATTCGATTGCGCGGTTGGTCGGTGCGCCTCCTGGGTATGTCGGTTATGAAGATGCCGGACAGTTGACGGAAGCCATCCGCCGCCGTCCGTACAGCATCGTCGTCTTTGACGAAATCGAAAAAGCCCATCCCGAAGCCTTTAACATGCTGCTGCAAATCATGGAAGAGGGACAGTTGACGGATGCACGGGGTCGCCGTGTGGACTTCCGCAACTCGATCATCATCATGACGAGCAACGTCGGCGCGGATACGATCAAGCGCGGGGCATCACTCGGCTTTAGTGTTCCGCTGAACCGCGACATGACCGAAAAAGAAACCTACGATGATATGCGGAAGAACGTGATCGAACAACTTCGCCGCGCCTTCCGGCCTGAATTCCTCAACCGTGTGGACGCGAGCATCGTGTTCCGTTCACTCACACGGGAAGAAATTAAGCAGATTGTCGATTTTGAACTGAGCAAAGTCAGCGAGCGTTTGATCGAACATGCGATTACGCTGGACGTAACAGAAGCCGCCCGCGAGTGGATTGCCGACAAGGGCTATGACCCCGAATACGGTGCGCGTCCGCTGCGCCGCCTCATCCAGAACGAAATTGAAGATGCGCTGTCCGATGGCATCCTCGGTGGTCGCTTTACCATCGCCGGTCTCGTGCGGATTGATGCAGGTGAAGATGGCGAACTGGTGATGGAACAAACCGAAGGCATCGCGGCGGAAGAGGTTTAGCCAAGTCAGTGCTGAGTAACGAGTAATGAGAATAGGGCGTATCCAAACGGGTACGCTCTATTTTGTTTGTAGTGTTACCAATCGATGCCTAAATACCCCCATACCATTCGACTTGCGAACAAAAGTTCCGTTTGCTATACTCAACATACTTTTGATCGTTTGTTATCAATAGGGGGATGACGATGAAAACCCTCTCGCTGGATGCGGTGCGCGGGGTGATGATCGCCGCGCAAGGGCTACAAGATGGCCCACAGCCACCCGCCACTAAAGAAGATATACGTGCGATCATCCGGCAGATACACATGCTGCAAATTGACAGCATCAATGTTGTCGCCCGTGCGCCGTATTTTGTATTGTGGAGCCGACTCGGTGACTATAATCCGCGCTGGTTGGATGAACTCTTAGCCGAAGGCGCGTTGTTTGAACATTTTGCAAGTGCCAACTGCTTCCTGCCGATTGAAGATTATCCTCTGTATCTTGTCGGCAGCCGGATATTCGATTGGCGCAACCCGCGTAAATGGTTGGATGAAAATCCCGCCGTTACCGAAGGCGTGTTGAATCACATCCGAGCCAATGGGGAAACGCGCCACACCGATTTTAAGCGCACCGACGGTCAGAAGACCACTTGGACGAACCCTAAAGAAGAGCAGATCGTGCTGGATTATCTCGTCTATGTTGGCGAATTGATGGTTCGCAAACGCGACAATTTCCAGCGGGTCTATGATCTGCGTGAGCGTATTTTCCCCGATGCCGACAAGCTGCCTGTTGTATCCCGCGCTGAGGCTCATGACCAGTTCGTTCTCAACACGATACAGGCGCTTGGTGTGGCGAAGGCTGAATGGATTCCCAATTATTACCGCCTCAAAAACGCCGATGTCAACGCCGCCCTAAAACGCTTGGAAAAACAAGATCGCCTGATGACCGTGACCGTCGAAGGCTGGAAAACCCCCGCCTACATCCATCCTGATAACCTCAAACGGCTCGAAGCCGCCGCGAATGGCAAAATCCCGCATTCCAAAATAACCTTACTCTCGCCCTTCGACCCGCTGGTGTGGGATCGTGGTCGGACGCTTGACGTGTTCGGCTTCGACTTTCCCATCGAGTTTTATTTTCCTGCGTCTAAGCGTAAATATGGCTATTTCAGTCTGCCAATTCTGTATAACAACGCGCTGATTGGTCGCCTCGACCCCAAAGCGCATCGCAAGGAGGGCGTTTTTGAGGTGAAATCACTTCATCTGGAACCGGACGTGAGCGTTGATGACGTGCTGGTCGCCAAACTTAGGAGTGCGCTGCGAGCCTGCGCCGATTGGCATGACACGCCGCAAGTAATTGTCAACGAGGCCAGCGAACCCGACCTCGCCGAACTGCTCTCCGACTGATCTTTTAGGGTCAGATTTCACGGTTTCAGAGTTGATTTCTTAATCGTATCACTCAAAACGACCTCATATTATACTCGATAAGCTGACCTACATTGACGAGGAAATTTAAATGAAAAAACTGCTTTTATTGATATTGATTGTATTGGTGATGATGCCACTCACTGTTATGGCACAAGACGAGGAAGAAGAAGAACTCCAGATTGCATTGTATTATGTTAACGATGATGGCACGTTGGAATTTGCCGAGGGCGAAGAAGATGATGGACACTATCTCTTGTGGGATACGGTGACGCTGTTATTGCCAGCAGATTACATCGTCAGCTATGTGTTTGAATTTGCGGTGTTTGAGTCTGAAGACACTTTTGCCTATGTGAGCGAAACTCAAGAGGACGTTTGGCAATTTGCCATGAATGTTGAGGCAAGTCCCGAAACTATTCTGACGATTGTGCATGAGTTTGGGCATATCGTGGCCTTGAATAATGAACAGTACGAGACGTATCCAACCACGATTGCAGATTCTTTGGGCGAAATTGAAAGTGACGAAGCCTACAACGACGGCCTCGCCGCCGATATGGAAGCGTGCAGCACCATTGCTTTTGATGATGGATGCCCGTTGGAGGGTTCTTATATCTTAGACTTCACAGAAACATTTTGGGCGGATGATGCAGCGTTAGCCATGAGTGGCGAGGTTGACCCGGTAGAAGAATTCTACGACGCGAACCCGGATGGCTATGTGAATGATTATGCCGCAACCGATCCCACCGAGGATTTTGCCGAAACATTTGCTTATTTCGTGGCTTTGGACGATGAATCGATCACCGAAGCAGAAACATTAGCCGACGAGAAAATCCTGTGGTTCTACGATAATCCCGATATGATGGCGCTGCGCGATGAAATCCGTGCCAATGCCGAGGACAATAATTTGGAATTGGTGCTTCCCGAAGACTAATTGGTTTTGTTCTAAATCCTTCCTTTTATAACGTCAGTTTTGGATAGCCCACTTTGATTAACTTTTATGATGTCCTCATCCCCCGGCCCCTTCTCCATTGCATGGCGAAGGGGAGAAAAATGGTTCGCAATGGTGCTTTAAGTCCCCTCTCTACGAAGTGGGGAGGGGATTTAGGGGTGGGGATAGAATGAAAACACTGTCTGAAACTCAGGTTTTATACGGTTTTTGTTAAATCCTATAGAAGTTATGCAGTTGCCGCCTTTGTAAGGGAGGGTTTGAAACCATCCCTTACGCAGATATACCCTCAAATGCGTAAGTCCTATCCTATAAAGAATAACCCCGCGCTTTGACAGATTAGAATTTTTGAGCTAAATTCCTCTGAATGGATAACGAGGAAGGGAAGTCATGGCGGTTTCGATCACCAAAGCGCGGGAATTCGTTTATGAAAATGGGTCGGTGTGGGAACGGACGCTGTTTGCGTATCTGTTTGAAGGCGGCAGTATCGAGCGGGTGCATCAATGCCTGCTGTGTTATAAAAATGCCGATAACGGCTTTGGGCATGGGCTGGAACTGGACATCAAAACGCCCGATTCACATCCCGCCGCGCTCGAATATATGCTCGGCTTGCTGGTGCGTGATTTAAATCTGCCTGTCGGGACTTTGTTTGAGGGGACGGCAGCGTGGCTCGAAGCGCAGCGCGAAGCCGATGGCTCACTTAAAAATCCTTCGAGCTTGAATGACTATCCTATTGCCCCTTGGTGGGCGGAATGGGGCGGACAGTCTGCGCCGGATTCGATCACCGGGAATTTGACGAAACTCGGCCTCGTCACGCCCTCGCTGGCGGAATCGACACAGCTTTGGGTGCAGCAAAATCTCACGCTGGAAAAAATTCAGGCGAATGAATGGTTGTTTATGGCCTATCACGCCCACGATTATTTTATGAACGTGCAGGATTTCCCAGAAGTTGAGGTGTATCGCGCCGCCCTAATCGAGAATATCCGCGCCTGTGCCGAAAAAATGCCCGAAAAGCAGTATGCAGTCCTGCTGCAATTCGCGCCCACGCCAGATTCTCCCGTCGCGCAGGCGATGCCCGATTTGGTGAAACGCAGCCTTGATTATCTCATGGAGGCGCAGTGGGCAGATGGCGGTTGGGAGGATGAACATGGGATTAAACACTGGCAGCCATCCCTTTCAATCATCATTTTGCACGGCTTACAGCGGCATTGGCGGATTTAAGGCGTATGAAGAAACAGGGGGGTTATGCCGTTTATAAATTAAGATAACATTTCTCTATCAAACCCCGTCCCTTCAGCCGTTACGGTTCAGGGGAAGCAGTATCATATTTTTCCCTAGCCTCGTTTCCGGGAAAGGACTAGGATAGGGATTATGCGATTTATTTTTTAAAGCGCATCACTGTGACCTGAACGACAAAATTGATTGCTGAAAACGGAGGACTAAAATCATGACCGAAACACCGCTGACGACTTCTTGGCTGTGGAAAGATGGCGAGGAACTCAACGGGTTAAAGATCAATCAAGAGAAGCAAAAGCTGGAATGGTTCGACGGGGTGGGGTGCGCTTGTGGCGATAGCACCGCCGAGCAAACCGTCGCGGAATTCCGTCAGCGCGGCGCGTCCTTTGGCAATCCGCCAGAAGATGTGTTGGCAGAACTGGAAACCGCCCTCATGGTACTGAAGCTGTAAATTGTCTTGTTTGGCTTTCCGATCAGGTCACTGATGAACCTGACCGGAGGTCAAATTCAGGTCACTTAACGGGGGGCAAAAAAGACTTCGTAGAATGTTAGCAGAAACGCAGCCTCATAACTGGGATAACGCGCTTGGATGGCCTGTACCACTGCCTCAGCCGAGTCCGCTGTTGTAAACAATTCTTCCATTAGGGTCAAATATTCGATGCCTGTATCAAGCGCACCGCGTGTCGTCGGCACACCATGCCCAACCAACACTGTCTCTATGCCATCCGCGACCATGCTTTGACGCAGCGTGTCGAGGATGCTGATCCAGTTGGGGCGATCAAGGCCGGGGAAGAAATAGGTGTTGTTGTACATCAAATCCTGAAGAATGACGGTCTTCGCTTCAGGGATACGAATCACCACTTGTTCCAGTGCTTCGGCGTTCTGATAGACCGAAAATTCAAACGTCAAGCCATCAATCGTTTCCGAGCCTTCTACGAGGGTGGTTTCGGGTGCCTGAAAACCTTCCACAGGTTGATATTGTCCTGCGTCAAGGCCAGCCTGTAAGTTGGCGGCGATATTGGCGGTGGTCGTCAGCGGCAGAGCAAAAGCTACCGAACCTGACCAATGATCGGGATGATCGTGGCTGAGAAGAATACGCTCAATCGGTTTACCGAGGCTTTCGGTGTAGGCCAATACTTCTTGGGCAAAGGGCAGCGCAAGTTGGCTGTCTACCAAAACGAGGCTGTTCTCTGTTTCGATGATGTGTGTCGTTACCCGCGCTCCGTCTTCTGGCGCGACATAGGTATGCAGACGGGCAGCGGGTGTTTACGTCACAACGACTTTACCCAATCTGTCTTCTGTTTGGGCTAAGGCACGACGCGCACCGAGGCCGAAGGGGATAACGCCAGCGCCGATGGAAACTGCGCCAGCCGCTCCTAAAGTTTTCAAGAAATCACGACGGATCATTTTGGACATGGTTCACTCCTGATTGATAAAACGCTTTTAAAGAAATGCCACACTGAATCTACAGATACAGTTGACCCTATGTCGCGTTTCTGAAAAAGTCTATTTATCAGGGGATTATGTTCAAAATTATGGATTCAAGATTTACTTGCGGAATTCTCCCGGCGCAATCCCTTCGTTCTTGCGGAACCATTGCCCAAAATGCGAGGTCGTTTTAAAAGAGAGTTTTTCAGAAATTTCCGCGACAGAATAATCACTATAAGCGAGCAGGCGTTTGGCGCACTTCGATCCCACCCTTGATGAACAAATCGGGCTTAAAGCTGAACACAATCGGGACGTTTTGCGGTTCGTCGCTTACCCATTTATGGATTTGCCCCGGCGTGATGAAAGCCAGTGTTCCCGCCGCCAGTTGGTATTCCACAAAATCACAGATGAGCTGTGTCGAGCCAGTCGGTAGCCATGCAATCTGATAAAAATTGTGGCGATGGAATGGCTTGTGTATACAACAAGTGGCATCTTCGGATCGTCCAACGACGGCTGAGATCGGCAATTGTGCGCCATCGTAAGCGGGTAAATCAAGATGAACATCATAGGCATATTCATTCATTGAAAATGTCTCTTTTTATGGATACATCTCTTTAGATAGCCTATGATAGCTCAATTGATTTTAAATATGCCAGGACTTTCGCTTACCTCACCCCCCGGCCCCCTCTCCAAGTATTGGAGAGGGGGAGAAAAACGCATCTTGAAGTCCCCTCTCCATGCAATGGGGAGGGGATTTAGGGGTGGGGTAAATGCGTGAGCGAAAGTCCTATATGCAAACGAGGACTATCTGTTTTCATGAGGGTAAGGAGTGACACATAAGTCACTCCCAGCAGACGCATACATCGATGTGTTCCTACTTAACCTCAGTTTTGGATAGCATACTTTGATTAACTTTTATGATGTCCTCATCCCCCGACCCCTTCGCCATGCAATGGAGAAGGGGAGAAAAACGGTTCACAATGGTGCTTTAAGTCCTCTCTCTACGAAGTGGGGAGGGGATTTAGGGGTGGGGATAGAATAAAAACACTGTCCGAAACTCAGGTTACTTAGATTTTCATTGATGGAAAGTTTTAGGCGAATTTTCCTGGATAGACTTCGCGTGCGAGGGCTTCCTCTTGCGCCACCAATTCACGAATGGCCGCTAACCCTTTATTCCAGAAGGCCGGATCGTTGAGGTCAACGCCGACTTTGGCGAGAATTTTATCGGGATAATCGCTGCCGCCTGCCCGCAAGACCTCAAGATACTGCGGGACGAAGGCCGCGCCGCGTTCCTGATACACATTAAACAGCGCCAACACCAACAGTTCCCCAAACGAATAAGCATATACATAACCGGGGGTGCTGATGAAATGCGGGATGTAGCTCCACCAATGGCTGTATTCCTCGCGCAGGGTGACGCTTTCACCAAACATCGCTCGCTGCGTCGTGAGCCACATCTCGCCGATTTGCTGGCTGGTGAGTTCGCCCAAGTCGCGCCGCGCATTGTGGAAGGCATCTTCAAAGCGATTCATCGCTGTTTGGCGGAACACCGTCGAGAAGGTATCCTCAATTTTTTCCGCCAGCATCGCCAGACGCGCTTCGGGATCGTCTTCGCGCCCCATCAAATCGGTAAAGACGACCATCTCCGCGAACACCGAAGCCATTTCCGCCGTCGTCAGCGGTGTATAATAATTCATCAACGTCTGCTCGGCGGATAAATACATGTGGATGCCGTGACCGAGTTCATGCGCTAACGTGCCGACATCTTTAGCGCGGCCTGTAAAGTTCACGAAAATATACGGGTGCAGATTTGGCGTAACGGGGTTAGCGAAAGCGCCACCGCGTTTACCGGGACTGAGCGCTGCATGAATCCAGTTTTCGTCAAAGAAGCGCTGTGCGATCTCGCCCATTTGGGGGCTGAAGGCATAAAACGCATTCAGTACAATCTCACGCGCTTCCTGCCACGTATAGAATTTATCGCTTTCTTTAATCGGCAGCGGCGCATAACGGTCATATTCAGTCAGTTCATCCAAGTCGAGCAGAATACGCTTGAGGTCGTAATGCTGCGCTACGATGTCGTAATTGGCGGTGATGGCGCTCACCATCGCATCGACAACCGTATCCGGCGCTTTATTGGCAAGATTACGCGAAGAAATCCAAGTTGCGTAGCCGCGCCGTTTATCATTAGCAAATTTATCCGCTGCCAGCACATTGGAGATATACGTCAACTGCATGGCGTATTCGCGCAGTCCAGCGGTGAGTGAATCCGCCGCTTTATGGCGTATCTCGCGGTCAGGCTCGTACAATTTCGTCAGCACTTCGGTCTGCGTGAGCTTGTGACCGTCATAATCAAAGCGGATGCTGCTGGTCAACTGAGTAAAAAAACGCGCCCAGGCGCTGCGTCCGGTAACATCTTTTTCCATCAAAAGCTGTTCTTCGGCTTCCGTCAGTTGATACGGTTTGTAGCGGCGCTCGGATTCGAGAGAATGGTGATAATTGCTCAAAAGCGGGTCTGCTAAGATGTGCGCCACATATTCATCGGCGGCATGATTCCATTCGAGGTCGAAAAAGACGAGTTTTTGCCCAAAACGTGCATTGAACTCGTTCACCTTTTGCACCAGAGCGCCGTTTTTGGGATCGGCAGTATTGCTGGCATACATAAGCGAGGCAAAAGCCCCCAGCCGCCCGCTGAGATCGTACATATCTTCCAACGTCCGTACCGCGTTCAGCAGTTCGTCCGGATCGAGTTCATTGACTTTGCCCTTATATTGCGCGGCGAAGGCATCTCCCATCGCCTCGATCTTGCTCATATCGACTTCGATTGTCGGGTCATCCACGCCGTTATAAAGCGCGGATAAATCCCAGACTACCGACTCCGCGCCGGTCAGCTTTTCCGGTGTATCGATCATGCCGTGTTCTCCGTTTAAAAAATTTTCAATGCGGTGATTGTAACGGAAAAACGGCGCGGTTTCAATTTAAGGATGTCGGCTTTCCTAGGGGGATCGCATCAAATTTTGCGTGTGGCTCATAAAAGGCTAAGCCTAACTGTAAAGGCGCAAAAGTAAAACCATTAGGAATTTCGCTCTTGCCGGATATTTTTGCCTGAAACAAAGGGATTATGCAGCTTAACAATAAAATAACGGCGTATCCGATTTGCGCCAGTGCCAAGCGCACTAAACGCGCTCATTTTTAACACTCTCGATCTTTAACAATCAGCAACCACAGGTAAATAATTTTGCATAAGAGGGTATACGTAGGGGCGTGGCACGCGACTACAAAAACCTACCTGATATTACTTCAAGTAATCCTCAATAAACAATTGGAATTTTTTGAACCATCTAAGCGCAGCGACGACACATAGAACACCAAGAATTTGAAGCTAAATCTCTGTGTTCTCTGTGCGCTCTGTGGTTAAATCTTTTCCATTTACTTACGTCGGTCTACTTTGTGTCTCTTTGTGCTTCAAAAATCATCAAGGCACAATCAGGTGCAAATCGCCAAATTCATGCCAGAGATAACGCTCGTCCAGCGCCGCCTGATATGCCATTTGCAGGTGTTCGCGTCCGGCGAGGGCTTCCAGCATCGCCAGATGAGTCGCTTTAGGTTCGTGCATCCCGGTCAGCATCGCATTGACGGCATGAATGCCCCGTTCCGGCGTGATGATGACTCGCGTCCAGCCTTCGCCGGGATGGGTGATTTTATCGGTGTCGGTGACGGTTTCCAGCGCCCGGACTACCGTTGTACCAATGGCGATAATGCGCTTGCCGGACAATCGCGCCGCGTTAATCGTCCGCGCCGTCTCCGCCGGAACGCGATAAAATTCCTCATAAGGCGGCTCATGATCTTCCAGACTAGCGACTCCTGTATGCAAAATCAGCGGGACGATCTGCACCCCTTTAGCGATCAATCGCATTATCAATTCCGGCGTGAAGGCGCGTCCGGCGGAAGGCATTTCCGCGCTGCCCATCTCCGTCGCATAGACCGTTTGATAATAGCGGTTAGGCCAGCCTTCATGCACGTAGCTGTAGCGAATCGGAAAGCCATATTTGGCTAAATACGCTTGCAAATCACCGGGTAGATCAAGCGTTGCAAGCCACAAGCGTGTATGCCCCGGCCTCGCTCGTTCATCGACATTATACGGTGTATGCAGCCGCGCCGAAGCACCACCCGCCAGCGCCAAACTCTCGCCTGATCGTGCCGTGTAAAAAGGACAGGTCGCGCCGTCTTTTGGCTCACGGACTTCGACAATCCATAAGTCCGCCGGAAGATGTGTGGAAAGATGAAGTTCGAGCGCCGTTCCATCATCATGGCAGGCATTTAAAGCGGCGTTCATTGTCCCGCTGGTATTAATGACGACGACATCCCCCGCTGTGAGGAATTGGTCTAAGTCCCGAAACTGCGTATGCGTCACGCGATCATCCGCCCGATAAGACACCATCAAGCGCACTTCGTCCCGCGCTAATCCGCGTGCTTCTGGCGGTTCGCTGGCTTCCAGTTCGGGCGGAAGCACAAAATTCAAGACATCGAGTGTCGGTTTGCTGATGGCGCTGCGCGGGAGAATTTCTGTATTTATCAACATAGCAGCCTCCTAAAGGGCGCGTCCCGCTTCAAATTCCGGCAGTGTTGGCGCAGCTTCTTCAGGAGATTCAGCCGCCGCTTGAAATAACGTGATCTGCATCCCATCCGGCGCTTGCAACCGTTGATTACGATCTCCCCAGGGCGTGAGGACAATCGAATGAACCGCCGTCCCGCCCTCGTGGATGAGCGAATCCGCTGCCGCCTTCGTATCAGGGACTTGCAACGCCAGCCGCACTTTGTCAGAAACGCGCCTGCCTGCCTCTAAATTATCGACCCACGCCGACTGTGATTCGTCCAGCAGTTCTAAGGTCGCACGTCCCGCATCAAGGACGAACCCGCGTCCGCCTTCGTTGTTCCATTCTTGAAGGACAGGCAGCCCCGCGCCATCCCGATAAAATGTGACGGCTTTGTCAAGATCATTGACCGTCAGCGCGACACGAAATTCGCGGAGTCCGGTTTCCGCATGATTCACGCCCACCGCCCGCGCCTGATAACGTCCGTTGGGATAGTCGCCTGTGAGCAGCGCCATCAAGCCGGGGACGCTTTCTTCTGGCAGCGCACGATCACTGATGTCCTCGCCGGGGAAGGCTTCCTGGTGCATTTGCGTCCGCATGTCGCCCGGATCGACCCAATAGACTTTGTAATCGGGGTTTTCAGCGGCGAAAATAGCGGAAAGATGTTCGAGCGCGGCCTTGCTGCTGCCATAACCGCCCCATCCGGGATAGGCTTCCGCGCCTGCATCGCTGCTGACGTTGATAATCCGCGCACCGGACTTAAGCGATCCGCGTACCGCCTGCAAAATCGCTAACGGCGCGATCACATTCGTGCGGTACACAGCTTCCAGCACATCCAGCGGATAATCGAGCAAATTTGGCTGCGGACTGGAGCCGAGGATGCTGGCATTATTGACCACCGCATCTAAGCCGCCCATCTGCTGCGCGGCCTCTGCCAGCGCTTGACGATGTGCCGCGTCGGTCACATCGCCTGCGATGGCGGTCACTTTTGTGATCTGCGCCAATTCACGCACGGCTTCACTCAGAGCATCCGCGCCCCGTGCATTGATGACCAACTGCCAGCCTGCCCGCGCCATCTCCTGCGCTAAAGCGAGGCCAAGTCCACGAGATGCGCCCGTAATCAGCGCCGTTTTTGTTGTATTTAAGGTCATAAAATGATGTCCTGTAGGGTTATTCCAATTGAATTAAGTGTAGTATATAAAAAAGACAGCCCACCCGCGCCGTACCGGGGGACTGTCTTATGCCTGTACGAAAGTACAGGACAGAAGAAAAACCATAATTATCCCACGCCCACCAGCGGCCTACCCGTCGCCAAGTCCATCCGCATGAATTGGCTGGCGGCGCGAGTCAAAGAAAATTGTCCCGAAGACCACGCGATTAGCCGCCTCATCGAAGATAAAAGGTGTGCGATACAGATCAAGGCTGGTGGCTTGCTCTTCCGGCGCGAGTTGATAGGAAGCGACGATGCTTTCCAAAACGACATTGTAGACGAACAGGCTGCGGTTGGGGATGCTGGCGGAACTATCGACCCCTAAATATTTGCCGGAAGGTGAAACGGCGATATTTTGACCATAGCCATTAAATACTTGTGCGGGGCAGCACAAATTCGCGAGGATAGATCATTGTTGTTTGAACGTAAAATTGCTCCTTATAAGGGGATATGCCTAGAGGCGACTCATGAGGTTCGGATGAGTCGCCCCGCAGTCCAAATTTCTTGCTACTGTGCAAGGTTGCAAGGGTAAACGCAAAGGGAGAGACATGTCATCTGCGTTCACCGCTGCTTTATTATAGACACTGCAATTGACGCAAAAGTTCCTTGTGTGCAACTTGGGTCGGATTCGTGCGTAGATTATTTAACCTCAGTTTTGGATAGCGCACTTTGATTAACTTTTATGATGTCCTCATCCCCCGACCTCTTCTCCATTGTATGGAGAAGGGAGAAAAGCGGTTCACAATGGTTCTTTAAGTCCCCTCTCTACGAAGTGGGGAGGAGATTTAGGGGTGGGGATAGAATGAAAACACTTTCCGAAACTCATCTCCGCAGCGCTAAAAAAATCGGGTCGTACCTGCATTTTGCATTTACCTATTGACCACATCCTTTACCCCTACTATCATTCGCGGCCTATGACACCTGATTGGCTTTCCTCCACGTTTGCCGCTTTACCCTATATTGTTTGGATGATTGGCGGTCTTGGCTTACCTTGGTCTTTGGTGATTCTGCCGCGCAAAGATTGGCGAGATCGCCCGATGGTGGCCTGCTTGATGTTCGCTTTTGGCCCCGCACTGATGACGGTGTGGTTATTCGTCCTCGGCACGGTGGGGATGAACAGCGCTCCCGGCGGCAGCGGCGATCTTAATCCGATGCAGACCAGTATCCCGCTGCTAATCGGTGGACAGAATACCATGACTCCCGCCAATATCATGATCGGGAGCGCCATTATCGCGCTGGTCGGGGTCATGCTGGCGTGGCGGAAAAGAAAACCGCTCAATACAAATCAAAACACTTTCACCGGCTATACAATTCCCCTCGCCCTCGACGAAGTTTTGCTTATCGTCCTCATCCTCGCCGCCACTATTTTTCGCGGCTATACGACGGCCTTTGTGCCGTTTGGCTCATGGGATGAATTGTGGGTGTATGGCTATCAAGGCAAAATTTATACTTTGCTCGGCTTTATCCCGCGTGACATCGGTTACTATCCGCAGTTTTTGCAACTGCAATATGCCTACACCCAGATCATGACGGGCGGCGTGAGCGATCATGCGGCGCGGGCGGTTGTGCCATTCTTGCAGATGGGCAGTATTCTGGCGACTTATCTGCTCGGCTCACGCTTATTCAACCGACGCACGGGGATTTTCGCGGCGGCACTGTGGGCGCTGTATCCTGATTTCGGTTATTGGACACGCATCGGTGATCTGGAAGTCCCGCTGACGTTTGCCTTTACAGGCGCGGCGGCTTTTTTCTTAATGGCGTGGACGTATAGAGAGCGATCAGCAGTCAGCGATCAGCAGTCAGACGAAAAAGACCAAATACCTAAACGCAAAGAGGTAGAGGACGCAGAGTTACGCCAAGAAAAAGGTGCAAAAGAGCGCTTTGTGATTTTGCGCGTTCTTCGCGCTTTTGTGTCTAATGCTTTTACTGCTACACACAATCGCTACGCCCTGATTAGTGGGCTGTTCCTCGGAATTGCACTATGGACAAAGCCAACAGCGGGCGCGTTTATATGGGGTGTGCTGCTGCTGTTTATCGTTGAGTTGATTCGCTTAATTCCTGCTAATAGAAGAACCCTACCCCCCGAACTCAAGGAGGGGGAGAAAGGCAATGCGTTCCTCTCCCTTATCAACGGCTGGGGTGGAGGTTTGTATGCCGCCTTACCGCGTTTCCAAATCGTTTTTCTGACCGGACTCGCCTGTATTCCGCTCGGCGCGATTTGGTATGTGCGTAATCTGCTTCTCGGACACGATGCGATTGTCTTTCCGCCGTCGATCTGGCTGACTCGTGCCATGCAAAGCGGGGTCGAATTTGGCTGGCCTTTATTGGCGCTGGGTGTGCTGATAGTCGGGCTGATTCTTAATCATAAGGGCATTTCCCAAGAAAAATTCAGGAAAAATACTTGGCGTTCTTGGCGGCTTGGTGGTTCAACAATTGTTTTTATCCTTGTTGGCCTCATCCTGACGACTGCTGCCCTCGCGCCGAGCATCCTCCATCCCCGCCAAATGCAGGCGCTAGAATATGGGCTGTTAGCCTTGGGCGCAATTCTGCTGACGGCGGGATTATGGCGTTACGCTCGTCCCCGCTTGACCGAAACCGGAAAGCGCGATCTGGCGATACTGGGTTGGGCGCAGCTTTTAGCGCTGCCGTATTTTCTGACGTGGTTTTATTCCTACAGTTATCACTATCGTTTATCGTTCCCGATTGTGCCGCTGCTGCTGCTGCCGACGGCGGTCATTTTGGCGCGTTGGCTGACGGCGGAAAGACTCGGCTCATGGCGGATGCCCAAGCGAGTCGTCTATGGCGCGGTTGTGATGTTGATCGGCCTGCCCGGACTCACAATTTATGCCTACGATCATGCCTTGGGTTGGGGCTGGCTGGACAAAACCCACGAAGCCCCTTGGTCAGCGCTGACCGGATCAGCTTTTACGCTGCAAAGATGGTCAATTGGACACGGCGATTACCCACCGACAGTCGTCGCTCCCGGCGATCAGCGGTTGCCATTTGTCTTTCCGACATGGGATATTCGCATCACCGATATGCCGCGCAGTTTTGCGGATTTGGAAGGCGCGACGCACTTCATCGACAGCTCAGAAGCGCGAGAAGTTTATGGCGCATCGGGCGAAGGCGCACCTTTCCAAAATCAACTGTGGGGCGGCTTGCGGCGGGAAAATGTGGCGACACTCGTCACGCATTATTATGACAGCGCGTTTGTCTATGATACCTACGAACTCCATCTCGATCAGCGTTTTATCGAACCGCCAATTGCTGTAAGGCCGGAGGGCGATGTTCGCGCCGGAGATTTTGCGCGATATGTGGGGCATTCCGTCAGCGGCAATGAATTGAGCGTTGACGGCGACATTACATTAACGCTTATCTGGCAGGGTCTCGCCAACGCGCCGGAGGATTATGGCATTTATGTGCATTTAATTGACGCGCAAACCGGAGACTTTACGAATGTTGGCTGGGATGGCCCCGTCGCGGCCTGGGAGATCGGCTATTATTCGACGCTGTTTTGGGAAAAAGACGAATATATTATCGACCACCGCACCCTGCGCCTGCCTTCTGAAGCGAATTTATCCTCCGGCGATTATCGCATCGAAGTCGGCTTTTACAGCCTCATCAGCGGCGCACGAGTCCCCATTACCCGCGACGGCGCACCGGATGGCGACGGAATCGCGCTGGAGACCATTTTCCATATCCGCTGAATCCTCAACGGGTTTATAGAGTCACAGCATAGCATTATGCTGTGACCCCCGCTCATTTTATGGCGTAGCTGTTGTCTCCGGTGTGGCTTCCGGCGCGATAGGCTCAGGTGTCGGTGGCGTGGGAACGCTGATGACGACCTGCCCATCAATGCTGACTGCATCAATCCCGATTTTGCCCTGCGCCAGAATCCGCAGCGTATGTGTCCCGGCTGCAAGGCCGCTGATGCTCGTCACCTGTCCATAGGCGATTTGCGCTGCATTCGCGTTCACCGTCTGCACGATCACGCCATCTACTTCGAGCGTAAAGCTGCCATAATCCGGCGCGGCGATAGATATTACATCGATCTGTGTGCCTGTGAAGGTCAGGGTTAAAGCTGCGTCCGGCGTGCTGTTTTCCGTGACGAGATAATCCGCACTCACGGCGCGTTCATCGCTAACGGTAAACCATGCCCCATTTTGGAGAATCGCGCCGTCGTCGGCTTGTACCATCAACGGCTGATTGTTGATCGAAAGCGCGATGAAATCCAGAAGCGCCGTTGATGTCCCTGCGCCGTTGAGATTGCCCGGCACGACGCGCCAACGATAACCGCCGTAAGGGATCGGTGTCGGCAGTTGGACGCTACAGCTTGTCGGACTGCATACGGCATCGGTGCTGGTGTGGACTTGCCCATACACCAACCCGCCGCCGCCGTTCAGCACTTCCAGATAATAGCCCTGACTGTTGGCGACGGTATTCCATGTAAACGTGGGGCGATTGGTGCTGTAGATGATCGCTTCATCGGTGGGAGAAAGTCCGCCGGGCGCAGCGGGGGTGGGGACATTGACCGAAAAGGCTTTTCCTGCCGCCGTCCATACGCCGATTCCAGCAGGATTCGCCGCTTGTACGTTCCACAAATAAGCCCCGTTGACCAAATTGAGCGTAGGTATGTTTAGGGTACACGTCCCGCCGCTGCAAATGTCGCTTTTGTTGTACCACTGGGTGTGATACGAGGTCGTCACCGCCGGATCACCAATCCACACGTTATACCATTCCGCCGCGCTCAGATTGTTCCATGTAAACGTCGGCGAGAAAACCGTCAGCACGTTATTGGGCGTGTTGAGCGTGACGAGGCCGGGAGCAGTCGTGTTGATGGTAAAAGCCGCGCCCGTCCCCCATGACCCTAATCCGCCGGGGCCATAAGGCCGCACATTCCACAGATAATCGCCTTCGGGCAGATTCAGTGACGGTGTTTGGGCGCAAGTGCCGGGATGGTTCGTGCAGACGGGCGCTCCTGCCCACAACCATTCTTGATAAAGCGGCGTATAGTCGGCTTTGCCCACCCACAACAGATACGCGGTGGCATTGCTGACCGTGTTCCATGTAAACGTGGGGCGGCCTGTGGTGAGTGTCGTCGCGGATGGGCTGAATCCGCTGTTCGCGCCAATAGGGGCGGCACGGTTGACGACAAAATTTTCCTGTCCAGCATAGCCGTTGTTATAGATGCCGTCTGTGCTTGCGCCACCGACACCCACGCCCTGCACCGCGAAATTATAACTCCCATTGAGCAGCGTCAGTTTCGGAATGAATCGGCACGTTCCGCCGCTGCAATTTCCAGCGCGGGGGATATTTTGGAATAAGACCTGCCCCCAATTCGGTGCGTAGCCGATATAGATGTTAAAGCTAATGGCATTCGCGTCATCATTCCACGAAATATCGGGGAAATTTTGCCCAAAATTGATGCTTAAGCCAGAAGGCACATTCGGGATGGGCGCGTCCACTGTAAAACTGGAGGCGTTGGCAGCGGGGCCAGCATAGCCATTGTTATAGGGGCCAGTGGTCGTTAATGCGCCGCCGGGGCCGATGCTCTGGACAAAGATGCTGTAATCTGTGTCGTCGGTCAGATCAAGCGGCAGCGTCACAGCGCAGCTTGTATCACCGCCGCAGTTGGCTTGAGTGCGGGTGAAATTCTGGAACAAAACACCAGCGCCAATATTATCGCTCGGCGCGATGTAAAGATTAAAACTGGTGGCGTTGGTCGCACTGCCGGAAAGTGACCAAACGACAGTGGGGCGCAAGGTATTGGTATTTTGCGCGGCGTTTAAGGTAACCAATCCGGGCGGCGCAGCATTGAGCGTAAACGTAAACGGCCCCGCCACTTGTCCTTGAGCGCCGTTATTCCATGTATTGAGATAGGCGGTATATGTTCCGGCGTTAAGGCGATTGCTCTCGCGCAGGTTGGTAGGTGTGACGGTGCAGGTTTGTCCGCTGCATACATTGGACGCATAAACCTCATTAATGACCTGCTGCCCAACGCTGTTCTGCACATACAGATAATAATAATCCGCATCCACATTCGTCCAAGTAAACGCTGGATTGCCTGCGTTGTTGGTGATCGTCCCGCTAGGGGCTTGCAATTGCAAAATATCGCCGGGGTCACAGTTGCCGCTTGACCACTCAATCGCGCCTTCCAGATGATTGCGGAATAACGAGTCGCTGTAGGTTTCAGCATGATGACCGAGCGCTGTATAGTAAGAGCGTCCGCCATCGTATTCCCGATACCACGCAATCGGATGATTACTCCCCATCTGTCCGCCGATATACGTGCTTTCATCGACTTTCAGAACAACATTGACCCCATTCACTGTCTCAGGGTTATATTCAAAGTTATACCATTCTTCGAGCCGTTCCCAAGGATTCGGCAGGCCGTTAGCGGAAGGATGGGAAGGTTCTTCAACCGACATTGAGGCGGTTTGGAATTGATTCGTACCGGAGGGATGATTTAAAAACTCCGTCCCAACCAGCCCTTCATACCAAGGCCACGTCGTTTCGCCGTTGGATGCGCCGTGAATGCCGACAAAACCGCCCCCGCCGCGAATATAATTCTCAAAGGCGGTTTGCTGCGAATTGTTCAAAAAATCGCCAGTTGTACTCAGGAAAACGACGACATCAAACCCCGCCAAATAACCGGCCTGCGTAAACAACATGGCATTTTCGGTGGCGCTGGTCGTCCAGCCGCGTGAACTGGCAATCGCCTGAATCGCGCTGATTCCATTGGGAATCGAGGTGTGACGGAATCCGGCAGTTTTAGAGAAAATGAGGATGTTCGCCGGGCAGTTGATCGCCGCTGTCGTGATCGGCTCGCTGCTGTCGGATTGTGCCGCTGTCTCTTGAGTCAACAGCAGTCCGCTGATAATGACGTTGATAAGGATGATGGCTGCGAAGATCACAATGCCTCGGCTGTGACCTGTGTGTGTCGGGTTTTTGTGTGGTTGCACCATAAGATTTTTCAGTTTTACCTCAACCTTGTTTCGTTTATCTTGCTTATCTTAAATAAAAAAGCGCCATGCGGACACCCCTCACAGCGCTTTTTTACCTTTTTCGTTTTGAGAGCTTGGCTATTAACGCGGGTCTGCTACCTGCGACCAGGGGATATAGGTCGTAGATGGTGGTGCATTAATCTGCACGTAAGCCAGCAGCGGATACTGCTGCGCGGGTGCGGTATAAATCACGTTTTGTGTAAAGTCACCGGAGCGTGTATCTACAGCGATAATGCGTGTGCCTTCTTCAGTGCTGGGGGAAGCTTCGCTGTAAAGGAAGCCATCCGGCGTATTGACAATGATATAAGCCGTTGGCGGCAAGTCGGGCTGCGCGATGACTGTGCCGTCGCGCTCAAGCAACGTCCATACAATGCCTAGTTCATCCGAGTAAACGCTGACCATCACGCGCTCACCATTCTGCACAAAATACGCGCCGTTGAGGATTTCGTCAGCGCTGGTATAAAAGGGATAAGTGCTGTTTGATGCCGGATCGTAGACCTGTATCGCGTTAAAGACCGGAATCGGCCCCACGGGTTGAACTGAAGTCACGGGCAGGCGTTCATCTAGTACCGCTGAGAGGACTTCGCCCGTCGCGAGGAGATAATCACTGTTGGAAATTGTGAAAATCGTGTCCGTCGTGATTTCGTCAGTCGCAATATCCCAAGTGAAGGCTGGATACTGCGGTGCGCCGCCCGTCGCATAATAGACTGTCATAAAAGTGACGCGGCCTTCGCTAAAGCGCCGGATGACAGGGATAATTAGAAAGTTTTCGCCCATGACTGTGGCTGTATTCGGGTTATCGCTGGAAAGCATGGCTTCAACAGCGCTTGTATTGGTGTTCAGGACGATAATTTTCCACGCAGGCGGCACATCAGCATTGGTGCGATCAAAGAAGATCGTTCCAAAGGAGACGCGGTTAGTCGCCTCATCGAACATAAAAGGCGTAGGGTAGAGATCAAGGCTGGTCGCTTCTTCTTCCGGCGCGAGTTGGTAGGAAGCGACGATACTTTCTAGGGCGACATCATAGACGAATAAGCTGCGGTTCGGCACGCTGGCGGAACTATCGCTGCCGAGATAAGCGATCCATTTGCCGGAAGGCGAAACAGCGATATTCGCGCCGTAAGCGTTAAATGCCTGTGCCAACGGCAGCACAAATTCCCTGCTGACGAGTCCGTCCGCGCCAACCGCCGTTACCGTCCCAGTCGCGCCATCATATAACCATGCCGTCCACGCCGGGATGCTGGCCTCTTGCGCGGCGGAAGTCAGCGTAAACACGCCGAATACAAACAACATCATGAGGATGGATAATCGCTGTTTGACCATAAAATGCTCCTGAAGTGAGTTTACGAAAGAAAACGGAAAACGATTAACCATAAAGGACACAGAGATCACAGAGATTTAAGTTCAAATTCTTGGTGACTTGGTGGTTCAAAAAATTCCAATTATTTATCGAGGATTACAAATCCCGCCACGATACCATACTTATCAACATAGGACTTTCGCTCACGCATTTACCCCACCCCTAAATCCCCTCCCCATTGCATGGAGAGGGGACTTCAAGATGCGTTTTTCTCCCCCTCTCCAATACTTGGAGAGGGGGCCGGGGGGTGAGGTAA
>Ga0209591_10001306_pt1 | contig 31420 bp, 25 predicted proteins | sample MAT01_FD_187207 | JGI IMG/M metagenome (GOLD analysis project Ga0209591, IMG submission 187207) | Freshwater microbial communities from Lake Fryxell liftoff mats and glacier meltwater in Antarctica - MAT-01 (SPAdes) (version 2) | ecosystem: Environmental > Aquatic > Freshwater > Ice > Liftoff... | reverse complement strand
CGGTGCTCATCACCGGCGAGTCGGGCACCGGCAAGGAGCTGGTCGCCGCCGCCATCCATCAGCGCAGCCCGCGCGCCAGCGGGCCGTTCATCAAGGTCCACTGCGCGGCGCTGGCCGAGAGCCTGCTCGAGAGCGAGCTGTTCGGTCACGAGAAGGGCGCGTTCACCGGCGCGGTGGCGCGGCGCGACGGTCGGTTCTCGCTGGCCGACGGCGGCACCCTGTTCCTCGACGAGATCGGCGAGATCTCGCCGGCCGTCCAGGTGAAGCTGCTGCGCTTCCTCCAGGAGCACGAGTTCGAGCGGGTCGGCGGCGATCGGTCGATCGCGGTCGACGTGCGCATCATCGCCGCCACCAACCGCGACCTCACGCAGATGGTGAAGGACGGCCGCTTCCGCGAGGACCTGTTCTACCGGCTCAACGTCGTCGCGATCGAGATGCCGCCGCTGCGCACCCGGGCCAGCGACGTGCCCGCGCTCGCCCACTTCTTCCTGACCCGCTTCGCGCGCGACAACGGCAAGGACATCGACGGCTTCGCCCAAGATGCGCTCGACCTGCTGGTGGCCCATCCCTGGCCCGGCAACGTGCGTGAGCTGGAGAATGCCATCGAGCGCGCGGTCGTGATGGCCCAGGGCTCGCGCATCGAGGCCCGCCATCTGCCGCAGACCGTGGCCCCCCAGCCCGCCCTCGATCTGGGCCGAGGCCCCGAGGTCCCGGGCACCACGCTCGCCGACCTCGAGCGCTACGCGATCCTCAAGACCCTGGAGTCGACCGGCGGCGCGACCTCGAAGGCCGCCGAGGTGCTCGGCATCAGCGTGCGCAAGATCCAGTACAAGCTCCACGAGTACAGCCAGGCTCCCCGCTCGGCGACCAACATCGTCGAGGACGACCACGAGTAGCGTGCCGACGCCGCCCTGGATCACCGAAGCGTTCGAGTACGTCGGCTTCACCGCCGCCGACGAGGCCAGCATGCGCGACTTCCACGCGGTCGCGCAGGCCCACTACCCGGGCATCGTCGATCACTTCTACGAGGTGATCGATCGTCACGCCGGCGCCCGCCAGGTCCTAACCGGGGGCGACGCCCAGATCGCGCGGCTCAAGCTGACGCTGATCGAGTGGATGGCGAGCGGACTCGGCGGCAGCCATGACCGGCGCTGGAGCGAGGCGCGCACCCGCATCGGCCAGCGCCACGTCGCGATCGGCCTGCCGGCGCGCTACATGTTCACCGCGATCAACCTGATCCGCTCCGACCTGTCCCGCGTGGTCGCGATCGTCGTCGAGCCGCCCGCGCGCTTGGCGATCATCGAGGCCATCGGTCGCTGGCTCGACCTCGAGCTGGCGATCATGCAGCACAGCTACCAGGAGGCCTCCGAAGAGCACCTGGTGCAGCGCGCCCACCAAGCCCAGCAAGAGAACCTGGCGGCGATGCGGCGGCTGTCGGCCGGCCTGGCCCACGAGGTCCGCAACCCGCTCAACGCCGCCCACCTCCAGCTCGAGCTGCTCGCGCGTCGGCTGCGTCGCGCCGGCGCTGACGACGGGTTGCTCGGCACCGCGATGCTGGTCGACACCGAGATCATCCGGCTCTCCGACCTGTTGCAGGAGTTCCTCGACTTCGCGCGTCCGGTCGAGCTGATGGCGGCCCCCGTCGATCTGGTCGCGATCGCGCGTCAGGTCGTCGAGGTCGCGGGCGCGCTCGCCGCCAGTCGCAGCGTCGCGGTCCGGCTGACCGGCGATCTCGAGGTCCACGTGATCGGCGACGCCGGCAAGCTCCACCAGATCCTGCGCAACTTGGTCGTGAACGCGATCGAGGCGGCGTCCGACGCCGTCGTGGTCGAGCTGCATCGCGACGGCGCGCGCGCGATCCTCCGCGTCCGCGACAACGGCCCCGGCGTGCCCGACCAGATCGCGGCCCGCATCTTCGACCCGTTCTTCAGCACCAAGGAAGGCGGCACCGGCATGGGCCTGTCGATCGCGCACAGCTTGGTGACGCTCCACGGCGGCACCATCACCGTCGCTGGCGTCGACGGTGCCGAGCTCACGGTCACGTTGCCTGATCGCGCGCCGTGACCCAGCCGGAAAGCCCTCGCGACCCTGGAAGGTTCAGTCGTGGCGCAGACCCTCGACCGGGGCCAGGCCCGCGGCCTTGAACGTCGAGATGAGCGTGGCGACCAGCGCGAGCGCCATGGTGATTCCCGCGACCAGCAGGATCTCGCGCGGGCGCATGCTGATGGGCAGACGGTCGATGAGATAGACCTTGGGATCGAGCTTGTAGCCATAGCCCCGGACGACGAGGCAGGTGGCGACCCCGAGCCCGATGCCGACCGCGGTGCCGATCAGGCCGATCACGCCGCCGACCACGGCGAACACCACGCCGATCTCCCGCGACGGCGAGCCCATCGACTTGAGGATCGCGATCTCGCGGGTCTTGTCGGTGACCAGCATCGTGAGCGCCGAGACCATGTTGACCGTCGCGACCGCGATGATGATGGTCAGCACCAAGAGCAGCACCACCTTCTGGGTCGTGAGCGCCTTGAACAGGTTGTGGTTGAGCTCGTACCAGTCCTGAACCTGGAACGGCGGCTCGCCGATGCGCTTCCTGATCTTGCTGGCGATCACGCCAGCGCGATCGACGTCCTTCACCTTCAGCTCGACGCCCATCACGCGGTCGCCGCGGTCGAGGAGCACCTGGGTCTCGGCCAGGCTGGTGTACATGAGGCGGCGGTCGTACTCGTCGAAGCCGCTGTAGAAGATGCCCGACACGTTGAAGCGCCGAGTCCGCGGCGCCGCCGCCTTGGAGCGCCAGGTCTCGAAGTCGATGTTCGACAGCGGCACCACGATCGTCACCGAGTCGCCGACCTTGACGCGCAGCTTGCGAGCCAGCTCCTTGCCGACGATCATGTTGGGCAGCTCGGTGCCGACCGGCACCTTCTTGAGGCTGGCCACGTCGCCGTCGATCATGTGCTTTTGCAGATCGAGGACGCCGCCGACCAGCTCGGGGTCGACGCCCTTGATCGCGACGCCCGAGATGCGGCCGGCCCCGGTGGTCGCCAGCATCTCGACGAAGTTGAAGGGCTGGACCGCGACGACGTCAGGGTCAGCGGCCTTGGCGATCTCCATGATGTCGCGGTACTCGGCGAAGTCCGTCGAGTTCTTCATGATGATGACGTGGGCGTTGACGCCCAGCACCTTGTCGCGGAACTGATCCTGGAAGCCGGTGGTCACCGACAGCACGACGGTGAGCGCGGCCACGCCGAGCACGACGCCGAGCACGGCGACCGCGCTCGACACCGACAGCAGCGACAGCAGCGCGAACACCGCGGCCGAGCCGACGCCGACCAGCAGCAGGATGACGCCGTAGGGGTTGCCACCGCCGGTGGTGAGGATGAGCACCAGCCCGAGGACCGCGATGACCGCGGACCCCGCGAGCCCCGTCAACAACCCCTTCTCCCGCTGCGCGGCGTAGAGGTAGCGCCACGCGATCTGCAGCTCGTAGGACATTCAGGCGCTGTCCTTACCACTGCGCCGCCGGTTGCGCAGCTCCCAGACCACGATGCCACCGACGACGAGCAGCAAGCAGACCACCGCGACCGGCAGGCTGTGGATGCGCGCGGCGTCGGTCGGGCCGACCGTGCGCCCCGAGACGTCGTAGGCGCGCCCGATCGCGAGCGAGATGCGGCCCTGCACCGTGAGGCCGAAGCTGGCGCCGAACCCGATCATCAAGGTCCACACCCCGAAGCGCGACACCTTGCCGATGACGCCCTGGTGGGCGACCGAGAAGTAAAAGTAGACCAGCGACGACAGGAGCCCGAGCAAGAGCAGCAGGTTCGAGACGATGCCAAAGCGGTCGTGCTCGCCGGGGCCGACCGCGGCGCGGGCGTCGAGGCCGACCAGGTGACCACGGGTCTCCGCCAGATCGGCGCGCTCGGGGGCGGTCAGGCTGGGCCGGGTCACCGCGTCGTCGACGCTGGTGAAGGGCGCCCGCGCCCGCTCCACGATGAGCTTCTCGGCGATGCTCGGCGAGCCGCCTGGCAGCGACGTGAGCTGGTCGAGGGGCGCGCTGTTGAGGTCGACCTTGGGGGCGTCGATGGTGCTGGCCGAGAACTTGATCTGCTCGCCCAGCTCCGACTGCGCGACTGCGTTGATCTGCAGGCCGGCGTAGAACGCGACCACGAACGCGACCGGGTAGCGCCCGACCCACTTGTAGCGCCGCGACAGCGCGTTGACGAACAACATCACGACCAGCACCAGCGCGATCCCGCGCATGACCCACCAGCGATCGAGCGAGCCGCCCTCGGCGAGGGCGCGGTAGCCGCGCACGAACAGCGCGTCGACCAGCTTGGGCTGCAGGTTGTCGCCCCACTGCAAGATGATGAGGTAGCCGACCGACACGCCGATGAAGAGGTGCTCGGCCAGCTTGTAGAACGGGTTGTCCTTGTAGAGGAACGACAGGCAGCAGAACGTGAGGAAGGTCGCGACCCAGAACCCGACGACGTCGACGAACGGGAGCTCGGTCATGAGGCGCCCCGTTGGCGGCGGTGGTAGCGGCCCGCGAAGTACACGACGTTGCCGAACACGATCGCGAGGATGACGACGATGTTGCCGATGTTGAGCACGTCAGCGCCCGCGGTGCCGGCGCCCGGCTTGCCGACCAGGGTCTCGTAGCCGGCCGAGCCGGCCATGCCGCCGACCAGCCCGATGAGCTGCCCGGTCTGGAAGTACGGCGCGAGGTCGGTGGTCGACACCGCGGTGCACGCCGCGATCATCGGCAAACGCTCGCGGGTGCCGACGAACTGCACGTACTCCTTGGCGCCCGGCGAGCCGGCCGAGACCAGCACGATCAGATCGAAATCGGCGAGCTTCTCGAGGCCCCGCATCATCGGGATGCGCTCGAGGGCGGTGCCGTCGTCGGCGTGGTTGTCGAACGCCAGGCGCAGGCTCGATCCGAACGCCTGGATGATGGCGCCCTTGCCGTCGCGAAACCCCAGGTTCACGTAGTCGACGTTCTTGCGGTACGGGCGATCGTTGAGGCCGCTGTAGCCCGCGGTGCCGGCCGGCGCGATCGCGACCTCGATGGTCTCGCGCATGTAGCGGTCGACCAGGGGCGGCGCCTGATACCACGTGGTCGCGAACACCAGCTTGGCGTTCTTGCGCTTGAGCTGCAGGATGACGGCGCGGAAGAACGGCTCGATCTCCGGCGTCGAGGCCGGGTCGAGATCGATCGACACGAAGACCCGGGCGCCCTCGGGCAAGGCGTCGACCGCGTTGAACGCGGCCTTGGTCATGCGATCGGGCTTGGCGGGCAGGCCGAGCGGGAAGAACAGCGGGACCACGACCGCCAGGCCCATCACGAGGAAGATCCAGCGCCGATCGAAGCGCTGTAGCCGATCGCTCCAGTGCTCTTTCACGCGTCGCTCCCCAGGTGCGAGCGCTCGATGCCGAGGATGATCCGCAGCGCGGTCGCGATCGCGCCGATCGCGGCGCCCATCATGATCGCGCGCCGGCCGCCGTTGGACGGCACGTCGAGGATCCACTGCGCGAGATCCGGGAACACGTCGGAGATGGCGCGGCCCAGCGGCGCGCGGCCCAGCATCATCAGGATCGCGGCGCCCAGGAGCAACGCGGCCTCGAGGTTGCGGGCCCGGAACGCGCGGAACGCGGCCGACGCGACGAAGAACGCCAGCAGCGCGAACATCGTCGCGTTGCTCGGGCTGAAGATGTGGTCGTAGATCCACACGAAGACCCGGCCTTCGCGCCCCCACAGCATCGGCGGATCGCCGGTGACGGTGACGCGCTGCCCGTCGGTGATCGTGATCGGCGCGAGCTGGGTGCGATAGCCGGGCACCCGGCGCGACAGCTTGACCTCGACGGTGCCGGGCCCGACGTCGGCCTGGTAGCGGGCGCCGTCGGGGCGCGGCGGGGCGATGACCGCGCCGACCTGGATCGTGACGTCGGCCGGCGCGTTCACGACCAGGTGGGCCGGGCCGGGCACCGCCTCGATGAGCACGGTCGGCGTCGCCGGGGTGTCGCCGAGCTTGTGCCACGGCAACCCGGCGAGAAGCATCACGGCCGCCGCCGCCAGCAGCACGACCTTGTACTGCCAGTCGGGCTCGCGGCGCCGGATCTTGGGCCAGGTGACCTGGAGGATGTTGATGCCGCCGATGATGAACGCGGCGGCGGCCAGGATCGCGGCCCACGACCGCAGCTCGTCGGACAGCGAGCCGACCAGGTGGTGCGGGATGTAAAACTCGATGACCGCGTAGGCGCCAAACACCATCCCGAACAGCAGCGGCAGCGTCTTCTTCACGGAAACACCTTGGCGCCGAGGTCGAACACGCCGGCGGTCGCGAGCGCGACCCCGACCACGATGAAGATCATCGCGGCGATCTTGAAGGCATCGGCGGCCTTGAGGTTGGCGAGCAGCACCGGGTCGCGGGTGAGGTAGGCCGAGGCCGCGTAGAGCTCCTCACCGATGAGCGTGTAGTCGCACGCGGTGATAAAAAACGGCAGCTGGGTCAGCTCGGCGGTGCCGGCGATCTGCACCGCGCCGGTGAGGAACCCGGTCTCGGCCAGCAAGAGCGACTCGCCATAGAACGTGCCGAAGTAGATGTTCGTGGCCGGGCGGTCGCGCAAGATGATGCCGTTGACGCCGGCGGCGAAGGCGAACTGCTCGGCGGTGATGAACAGGACGTTCTCGGGGCGGTAGGCGTCGATGCGACCGGCGTTGGCGTAGCCCTGGCGCACGATCTCCTCGGCGACGACCATCGTAAGCGGGTAATAGTTGGCGACCTTGAGGTCGGTGTCGTACTGCGCGGTCTTCTCGGCGACGTAGCCGAGGATGAGCAGCGACGCGATGGTCTGGATGTTCTGGATCTCCTCGAGGCCGGTGACGTAGAGCACCGGCCGACCCATCTCGGTCGAGCGGCCGATCGAGTCCTCGATGGCGTCGACGCCGGGCAGCCGGCGGATGTAGAGGTCCTTCTTGGTGCGGGCCGCACGCACGTACCAGTAGATGAGCAGGCCGATCGCGAGGACGATCACGAGGTAGGCGGTGCGCTGGCGGTGGAACAGCGCGGCCTCGGCGGCGCGCGGCCCGATCGTGGTGACCGGCGAGGCCTCGGTGATCGCGCCATCGGCGGCCCGCAGCACCTCGGCGCCGGCGTAGAGGTACGAGGTGTCGGCCTCGATCTCGTCGGTGAGGTCGAGCTCGCCGGCCTCGAGCACGCCGACGACGGTCCACGGTCCCAGCGCGTCGCCGGCGGTGAGCTTGCGGCCGGGTGCGAGGTCGGGCGTGGCGGCGCCGGGTCGGGCCCGCAAGATCACGGTCGCGGTGCCGGGCGCCGGCGCGGCGGTCCGGGTCCAGGTGACGTGGAGGTGCTGGCCGCTGTCGTTGGGCAGCGGCTGGACGTCGAGGCTCGACAGCGGCGCTGGCGCGGCGGTGGCCGACCTGACCGTCGCGGCCAGGGCGACGGCGAGGAGGAGCGCGGCGGCCCTCATCGCTCGATCACCTCGACGTTGGCGCGCGCCACCAGGATGCGCTCGTCGCCGAGGTCGACCTCGAGGACGCGGACCCGGGTCTCCGACGGCATGGTGTGGAGCGCGTGGGGCAGCGCCGAGATCGTGCCGAGCTTGCCAAAATGCGGCGCGCGGATGCAGCGCACCGGCGCGCCGACCACCAGCCCGCCCTCGCCAGCCTCGAGCTCGACCTCGCGCGCGACGCCGGCCTCGGCGGGGATGACCACCTCGGGGCGGATGACGCCGGCGCGGATCTGGGTCGCCCCACACACCGACGCGATCCGCCCCGCGAACCCGGCGAGCAGCGCAAAGGTCGCCTTGGCCATGGCGATGTCGCCGAAGCCCTCGGTCACGACCAGCGTGGTCGCCAGCTTCTCGGTGCCGGTGATGGCGACGCCGACATCGTAGCCGAGCAGCTCGCGCACGTCCTGATAGGCGAAGCCACCGGCGACGATCGCCGCCACGCCCAGCTCCATGGCGCGACGCATGGCGGCCAGCGAGACCCGGGCGCCGCCGACCACGACCATGCCGGCGTGGGCCGCCGTGAGGTCCCCGGCCTCGAGCGGCTGGTCGGGGCGAGTCGCGATCATCACCAGCGGCGCGTGGACCTCGCCGGCCAGGCCGAAGATGCCCTGCACCAGCGCGGCCTCGGTCTCGACGACCACGCCCTCGCCCTCGAGGATCTCGACGATCGTGCCGTCGAGGTAGGCCTTGACCTCGACCGGCACCGGCGGCTCGCGCAGCACGGCTTGCCCGGTCACCGCCGACACCGACTCGAGGGTGCCGTCGATCGGCGACAGCGCGCGCGACCGGAACAGACCGAAGAAGCTGCGGCTCTCGGCGATGACGGTGCCCTTGGTCAGCGCGCCGCCGGGCTGGACCACCAGCTTGGCGGCCAGCTCGTCGGGCATCGCCCCGAGCGCGGTGCCCAGGTTGAGCATGTGGACCTTGCCGGGCAGCGAGGTCCGGGCCACCACGTCGGCGGCGTTGACCCGATCGCCGACCGCGCGCAGCACCGTGCCCGGCATGGGCAGGCGCCGCGTCTTGCGCACGATGGTGCGGCGCGTGACGGTGAGGCCCGGTGTGTAAGCGTCGCCCATGCGTGCGTCTCGGCGAGCCTAAGCCATCACGCCGGGTACAGATCGAGCGCGGCCGACCATTCGGCGCTGGCGGCGACCCGGGCCGCGCGCTCGGTCGGGATGGTCATGGGTCGACGCCCGCGCCCGTCGAGGACGAGGCCGACGGTGCCGCCCCGCAGGGTCTTCTCGACGCGCTCGCCGGCGCCGCCGCCGACGTCGACGCCCTTGGCTGGCGTGAGGATCGCGCGCACGGCCTGGTCGCTGGCCAGCGGGATGAGGCGCAGGTGGCCGGCGCGCAGCTCGTGCTTGGCGCCGTCGAGCTCGACGGTGAGCAGGGGGCCGTGCTTGGCGGTGCCGACCGGCGCGACGCAGGTGCCGAGGCGGACCAGACAGTCCTTCTCGAAGACCTCGGTCGCGGCCGCTGGGTGGATCGTCGAGAGCACGCCCAGGTGCGGCATCATGAAGATCGAGTCGACCGCGAGCTCGGTGACCCCCTCGACCTGGAACGCGTCGATCATCATCAACATCGACTGAGCGCGGCGCGGCGCGTGGCTGAGGACCCCGCCCGAGCCGACCAGCAGATCGAGCTTCAACAGATCGACCAGCGTGTTGGACCCGCCCTGCGCGAAGGCATCGGCGATCGAGCTGGCCTTCTGGCCGCCGGTGAGCCGCACCGCGAACTGCTTGTGCTGCACGAACGACAGCCGCAACGCCTCACGCGAGATGGCCTGCTCGATCTTCAGCTCGTCGAGGGTCTCGGGGATCGTGGTCGGGCGGATCATCTTGTTGCCGATGCGATCGCGCAGATCGGCGGGGTCGAGCTCGAACGGGACCCAGCGCCCGATGTTTGGCAACCCGGCCTCGGCGAGCACGTTCGACACCGAGTACGACATGCCGAGGTTGGCCGACACCGTGCGGTTGAAGATGCCGTCGAAGACGCTGAACACGTCGGTGGTCGCGCCGCCGATGTCGACGCCGACGACGTTGACCTGATCGCGTGCAGCCAGCGCCTGGATGATGAGCCCCATCGCGCCCGGGGTCGGCATGATCGGCACGTCGGTCCAGGTGAGCAGCTTGGCGTAGCCCGGGGCCTGGGCCATGACGTGCTCCATGAAGACGTCGTGGATGGCGTCGCGAGCCGGCGCCAGGTGCTCTTGCTCGAGGGTGGGCCGCAGGTTGTCGACGAACTGCAGCGCGACCGTGCCGCCGAGGATGGCCTCGACGTCGGCGCGCACGGCGACGTTGCCGGCGTAGATGACCGGCAGATCGAAGCCCTGGCCCAGGCGCGGGCGCGGCTGGGCCGCGCGCAACAGCTCGGCGATCGCGACGACGTGCTTGCGGGTGCCACCGTCGGTGCCGCCGGCCAGCAGGATCATGTCGGGCCGGAGCGCGCGGATGCGCTCGATCTTCTCGTGCGGCAACCGGCCGTCGTTGGTCGCCAGGGCGTCCATCACGATCGCCCCGGCGCCCAGCGCGGCGCGGGTCGCGCTCTCGGTGGTCATGTTCTTCACGACGCCGGCCACCATCATCTGCAGGCCGCCACCGGCCGACGAGGTCGAGATGTAGAGGTCGGTGCCGACGCCGTCCTCCTCGGGACGGATGATCGCGGGCTGGCCGTCTTGGTGGGGATACTCGGCCGACCCGTCGGACAGGAACTGGCGACCGCGCAGCTCTTGGATCTCGCGCACCGCGTTGAGCACGCCGCGGGTCACGTCCTCGACCGGCGCCTCGACGGTGGTCGGGGCCTCGCCGCGGCCGGTCAGCCGATACTCGCCGGCGGCGTTCTTCTCGATGAGGATCGCCTTGGTCGTGGTCGAGCCGCAGTCGGTCGCCAGCACCGATCGGATGGACGCCGGGTCGATCGTCACGGCGGCTGGTGTATCACGCCAGGTCACCCGTCGGTCGGCGCCGCCGAGTGCAGGCAGCCCCCCGCGACCTGCGGGTCGGGCCCCGCAGCGCGGGCTCGTACGTGCGCGATCCGCCGCGTCGTGGTCGAGGCACGGCCGCTGCAATGGCGCTCGGGTATGCCAGCACCGCTGCGTCTGTTCACCCTTCCGGTCGCGCTGGTCGCGACCCTCCTCCTGCCCGCGTGCGTCGAGTACGAGACCGAGGATCTCGGCGCCTTCATCGGCGAGCTCGTGGTGGGCGACTGCGCGGCGGTGCCGGCGCCGTTCTCGCAGCCAGGCTGCCCGGCGCTCAAGGCCACCGACGCCGACCGCAAGAACCAGTGCGCCGCGGTGAAGACCGCCGCGCTCAAGTACTACCAGGACAAGGTCGGCAAGGCCCCCGACTGCGCCGACGGCTGGGTCTTCGGCCCCGACAACCTGCTCACCGACTGCGCGAAGAACAGCAGCAAGAAGCTGTGCAAGCTGACCGCGGCGTGGCCCGCCAACGCCACCGACCACAAGCCGTGGCCCGAGGGTGATGCCCACAGCATGTGCCTCAACGACTACGTCGTGTACTGCACGGACAACTACCCGGGGGAGATGGGCGTGCGCGCCAATCCCAAGGGCGACGTGTGCTTCGTGCAGGAGCTCGACTTCGGCCGCCTGCCCAAAGACTCGGTCACCGCGCGCGAGGTGTGCCAGCGGGTCAAGGACGGCAAGTTCCCCGGCAAGTGCCCCGACAACTTGTGCCCCAAGCCCAAGGCCAAGCCCAACGCCAAGTCCAAGACCACCGCGTGCGCGCCGTCGCCGTCGCCGTCTCCGACCAGCACCGCGACCTCGCTGATCGCGACCGAGCCCGCCACCGAGACCTGTGTCGACAGCTGGGCCTGCAGCAGCTGCGACCCCGCGACCGACGCCGACTGCGTGTCGGCCGGCGACGAGTGCGGCTGCACCGAGTGCGCCCCTGACGACACCGACCCGGCCTGCGTCGAGAACCCGTCGTGCGGTGAGCCCGAGCCGACCCCGACCCCGACGCCCGAGCCGTCGCCGAGCCCGTCGCCGTCGCCGAGCCCGTCGCCCGAGCCGTCGCCGAGCCCGTCGCCCGAGCCGTCGCCGAGCCCGTCGCCGTCGCCGTCGCCGTGGCCGAGCCCGTCGCCGTCGCCCACCTACCCCAGCCCGACGCCGTGGCCGAGCCCGTCGCCGTCGCCCACCTACCCCAGCCCGACGCCGTGGTGAGCTGGCACCGCGAACCGGGCCGGCCTCGAGGCTAGCTGCGCGCTTCGAGCCGCAGCAGCAAGAGCTCGATCGACCCGCGGTGCTCCAGCACGCGCTGGAGCTGATCCCAGCGGGTCGGTGACGACCACACGATCGACACCAGCGGTCGCAACAAGACCATCGTCTGGCTGCCGACGAAGCCCATCGGCTTGACCGACTCGAGGAAGAAGATCGCCGCCGAGGTCAGCCGGCGCCGCACGATCGCGTCGGCCAGCTCGTCGAGCATGGCGCGATCGGCGTCGGACAGCGCGGCCTCGTCCTCGGTCACGGCGCGCCGCCGTCGAGGCGAGCCCGCAGCGCGGCGACGATGACGTCGCGGTCGCCGCCGTCGAAGTACACCACCAGCCCGCGGAACCGATCGAGGCGATGGGGCCGCGCGAAGGGCGACACCAGCGCGGCGCCCGGTCCGATCTGCAGGCGACGCAGGTCGGCCCACGATCGGCGCCGACGGCGGGGCCAGCGCCGCTCCTCGACGCCCTCGTCGTCGAGCCGGTAGTGCGAGGGCAGCCAGTAGGGCGCGACCGCGACCATCAGCAACAGCGCCCCGAGCAGCGCCAGGTAGCCCGACTCGAGCGTGACCAGGATGGCCCACGCCGACAGCAGCACCACCGCAGCCACCAGCGCGAGCTGCTGGGGGCGGCGACGCACCGGGTGGGCGGTCCAGGTCAGCGCGCGCATGACGCGCGCATCATGCCAGAGCGCGCGCCGAGGGCGAGGGCGCGAACACCACGCGCGCCGACATCGGGTAGGTCCAGGTCACCAGCGCGAGCACGGTGGCGCCGGCCTTGGCGACCCCCAGCGGCAAGCCGAGCCCGACCCCGGCGGCGACCGCCACGCCGGTGACCACCGCCCCGCCACCGACGACGACCAGGCCGTAGCTCGCGGCCTGCACCAGCCACGAGCGCGCGCCGCCGGAAAACACCCAGCGCCGGTTGATCGCGAAGTTGACCGCGCCGCCGGCGACGCATCCGACGAACGCGGCCAGGCCGGGCCCGAGCCCGCCGACGCGGCACAGCGCGAACAGCACCGCCGTGTCGACCGCGGTGGCGGTGCCGCTGGCCACCACCAAGCGCACCAGCCGCGACGCCGCGGCGCCCCGGCCCCGCATCACCGCCGCCCGATCAGCGCGCGCGGCGCGCGCACGTCGAAGACCTCGACGTCGCCGTACAGCAGCACGCGTCGATAGTGATCGCCGAACCAGGCGGCGTCGGCGTGGAAGCTGCGGCGCTCGCCGGGCCCGATGTAGACGTGGGTGACGCCGCGCTGGCGGAGGAGCGCCTCGGTGCCGGGCCGGCCCGCGTAGATCACGCCGATGTCGCGCTCGAGCTCGCGGTAGTCGATGCCGTAGGTCCACAGCCAGCCGCGATAGCCCATGACGATCGCGCGGCCGGTGAGCATGGGGACGACGTGGTTGTGCTGATCGCTGGTGAGCACGCGCGCGTCGACCGGCAAGACCGAGCGAAGCCGGGTCGCGAGGGCCAGCTCCGCCGTCGAGGCCAGGCGATCGTGGCGGTCGGCCTCGCGGGCCAGCGACAGCGCCCCGGTCGCGGTCATCGCCACCAGCACCAGCGCGCTGGCGCCGCGCCGCAGGCCGCCCGCGGCGAACCCCGACGCGAGCACGCCGGCCAACCCGATCGCGACGAACATGTACGCGTAGACGAAGAACTTCATGTTGTCCCAGTCGTGCGGCTGGAACTGGTAGAGGTTGGCGACGGCGAACACGACCAGCGCCGCGAGCAGCAGCGGCAGCGCGAACGACCGCGGTGTGCGACGAGCGTGGACGAGGGCGACCGGCGCCAGCACCAGCGCGAGGCCCCAGTTGCACAGCCAGAACCACCAGAACTGGCCGCGCGGCGCGATCCAGCCCAGGCGCCAGCGCCCGAAGCCGTGCTGCCACGAGTGGCCGAACTGCCAGGCCAGCTGAGGCGCCGCCAGGACCAGCGCGATCGCGACCGCGCGCCACCAGGCCCAGGCCGGCGCCCGCATCGTCACGCTGCGCCAGATCGCGAGCCAGACCAGCAGGCCAATGCCGTAGAGGAACGAGTGCGTGTGCAACATGGGCAGGAGGCCCATCGCGACGCCAGCGACGGTGATGGCGTGCCGTCCGTCGGTGCGCCAGCCGCGCTGGGCCGCGACGACGGCGGCCCAGAAGCACGGCAGCGCGGCGACCAGCGCGCGCTGGGGCAAAAAGAAGTCGGACACCAGGTTGGCGAACACGACGTTGCGCGCGCGCATGTGGGAATAGTTGGGCAGGTCGGCGAGGTGGGCCGGCGCGCCGTGGGCGTGTAGATCCGACGCCGCGAAGAGGATGCCGACCGCCGAGCCCGACAACACGACCAGCCACACCGCGATCGTGCCGGCGCCGGCGCTCGGCGAGCTGCGCACCGCCACCGCGTGGACGAACCCGAGCCCGATCATCACCGACAGCCAGCCGGTGAGCGCGAAGGCGAGCGACAGGCCGAGGCCGCCGCGCACCAGCATCCCGACGAGGAAATCGCCCAAGAACGGATAGGTGAGCGCCTGGCCGGCCACGATCGGCGACTGCAGCGTCGTCGGCGCGGTCGCGAAGTGATTGGCGAGGGTGGCATGCAGCGCCAGGTCGCCGTACGACGCGCCGCCGGTGTAGAGCCCGTCGCGCTCGACGTGGAACATGTGGCCGTGGAACAGCAGCGCCAGCACCAAGCCGAGCGCGATCCACGACAGCCAGCTGGCCCGGGCGTCGTCGGACAGCACCAGGCGCCGGCCCCGCGCGAGGACCAGCCCGACCGCGCCGAGGGCCACGATCGCGACCGGCAGGCCGACCTCGGGCCCCAGCGCGAAGGCGGCGAGGAAGCTCAGCCACGACGACGCGGTGAGCCCGATCGCGCCGACCAGGCCAGCGGCCTCGAGCCACGACAGCGTCCAGCCCAGCCGCCGCGCCGCGCCCCAGCCGCACAGCCCACTGGCGACGACGAGCGCGACCGCCAGCACTCAGGCCCGACCTTCGGGCAGGGCCAAGAGCGGCCGGCCGTGGCGGAGCCAGCCCCAGCGGATGCGAGCCAGATCGCGCAGCATCTTCATCGCGTCGATGCCGGGTCGCACCGTCGAACCGTCCATGTGGTGCCAGGCCACCGCGACCTCGTCGATGCGGAAGCGGGGCAGCGCCAGCTCGAGCAGCTCGACGTCGAAGGCGAAGCCGGCCAGCGTGAGCTCGCCGAACAGCGAGCGCGCGACCGCACCCCGGAACAGCTTGAAGCCGCACTGGGTGTCGCGGATCGCGCTCACCGCGCGAAAGCCCAGCGTGCGCGTGACCAGGTGGAACATGCGGCCCTGGATCCGGCGCAGCACCGGCTGACGACGCTCGACGTCGCCTCGCACCGCCCGCGAGCCGATCGCGATGTCGGCGCCGCGGTCGACCGCGGCCTCGAGGCGCTCGAGCTCCTCGATGGGCGTCGACAGGTCGGCATCGGAGAACAACACCTGCTGTCCGCGGCTGGCCAGCACGCCAGCTCGCACCGCGGCGCCCTTGCCGGCATTGCGGGGCATCGCCAGCAGGCGCACGTGGGGCGCCGTGGCCGCGAACGCACTGACGATCTCGCGAGTGTCGTCACGCGAGCCGTCGTCGACCACGATCACCTCGTACGGAGCCGGCCGCGCCGCCAGATAGGCAGTCACGCGGGCCAGGGTGGAGCCGATGCGCCGGGCCTCGTTGTAGGCCGGCACGACGATCGACAGCGCGGGCGCGTGGGAGTCGGTGCTCATCATGCGAGGACGTGATTGCAACGCGCGTTCCGTGAATGGCAGTCGCGAAGTCGACCAGTTGGCGAGACGGCCGCAGGCCGGCGCCTGCGAGGTGCCCGACGGCGCCATCAGCGCACCGCCAGGCCGCGGCCGGCCGTGGGCCCGACCACGGCATAGGTGGCCTGGGCGCGGGCGTCGAGCAGCGGGCCGTAGGTGCGGCGGCGCAGATAGACGTTGACCGCCGGCGCCGAGTCGCGCAGCTGGAACGTGCGGCGAAAATAGCTCGCGCCCAGGCGGGCCTCGACGGCGGCGGCCCGATCCACCGACACGATCGCGAGGTCCTCGTCGCCGCGCACGCTCCAGCCGGTGCCGGGATACCGCATGAGCGACCACGCCAGCGGCCAGGTCGCGCCGACGTCGACGCCGATGGTGAGGCGATCGCGACCGCGCGCGCGGGCGCCCTGCGCGACCAGCGGGAACCACTGGTTGTAGTCGGCCGAGGTGTGGACGTAGGCCAGGTCCTCGAGGTGGTCCGACGGGCGCACGAAGGACGAGCGGGCGGTGATGACGAGCGCCGGCACCAGCGCCAGCACCAGCGCGGCGCCGCCACCCAGCCGCGGCGAGACCTCGACGGCGAGCCGACGGCCGAGCGCGGCCACGCCGTGGGCGGCCGGGATGGCGAGGAGCGCGAGCCAGCTCATCGGCAGCCACGGCATCTTGTAGCCGATGGCCGAGTAGGCCCCGAGCAGCCCGAAGCCGACCACCGCGAGGCCGCGGATCGCTCGGTCGCGCCAGCCGGTCCCCAGCCCGACCAGCGCGAGCAGGTAAAGGACCAGCTCGTAGCGCGCGCCCAGGTGCAGGTAGTAACAGGCCGGCTTGTCGTGGCCCGAGGCCTCGACGCCGGTCTTGGTCCACAGCATGTACGCGCGGAGGGAGCGTGCCAGTTGCTCGCTGGTGGCCCCGGGTGCCTGGAACGCGCCGGTGAACGCGACGACGTGGATCGCCGCCATCACCGCGACGATGACGGCGGCGCAGGCCGGCACGCGCCACGACCACGTCGCGGCCCGCCCCAGGACGATCAGCCGGCGACCGCGCACGCTCTCGATCGCGGTCTCGCCCAGCAGCCACAGCCCGCTCACGGCGAGGAAGAGGATCGTCGTCTCCTTGGTCGCGACCATCGCGGCCAGCGCGGCGCCGGCCAGGACCAGCCAGGCCGCGCGGCCGTGATCGCTCCAGCGCAGCACCGCGAGCGCGACCACCAAGCCCAGCCCGGCCAAGAGGGTCTCGTGGATGGCGTACCGCGCGAAGTACACCATCGTCGGCGACACCGCAAGCAACCCGCAGGCGGCCAGCGCGGTCGGCCAGCCCAGGCGCTTGCGCAACAGCAGCGGCGCGAAGCAGGCGGCCAGCCCCAAGAGCGCGCCCGGCAAGCGCAACTGCCACAGGCCAAAGCCGAGCAGCTTGCGCGTCGCCGCCAGCAAATAGAAATACGACGGACCGTGGTAGTTCTGAGGATCGTATTTATACGTACCGTCGCGCAGCATGTGCTCGACGAACCAGCCATTGACACCCTCGTCGTGGTGGGGCGCCCGCAGCGACAGCGCGACCAGCCGCAGGAGCGCGCCGGTGACCCCGATGGCGAGCACCGCCACCGGCCGCGCCCATCGCCCGAGGGGACCGCGCCGCGCAGCTTCGTCGGACATCGTCACGAGTGGATTGCAGGGCGTGTGCCGAGGCGGATCTGCCCGTTGGCGGCGCTGGAGCTGGCTGGCGTCGCCGGGAGTGCAGCCCCGAGCCCGCAGCGCAGGCCGGCGCCCGCACCTCGGGCCTCACCCGCCCAGCCCGGTCCGCGGGTCGCGCGTCCATGGCGCGGTCACCGGACGGGGCGTCCGGCGGCTGGTCCTGCAACTGACGAGCACCTGACACTGCCAGCGTTTCTGCGGTCGGGGCGAAGGACCGGACACCCGGCTTCGCCCCGTCGTCGCGTCCGGAATCCGGACCGCCGCCGCAGCCGCCGGCCCGCGGATCGCGGGCACCAGCCCACGTTTGCCGACGAGCGACGCCCCCTACGACACGTCGTGGCCCGCGGCGCGATGGAACGGCCGTTGCACTGGACTCGATGCAACGCACGCCGCGATTGCCATCCTGGCCTCGCCGACGCGCCCGTCGACTCGAAAGGATCTCTGCTCATGCTGCACGCTTCCAATTCCCGGCGCCTGCTGTCCGTCGTCACGCTGGCTTCGTTTTTGCCGATCGCCCTGCTCGGCGGCTGCGCCACCGACGCCCCGGCGCCCCCGCCCTCGGAGCGCCTCGAGGTCACGCTTCGCGACCAGGCCGGCGCGGTGCTCCAGACCTTGACCCCCACCGTCGACGAGCTGCTCGCCAACGTCGACACGCTGCCGGTCTTCGAGGCCGACGGCGTCGCGACCACCGACGCCGCGGCGGTGTTGCACGCCAACCTGGTGAGCCTGCCCACCCGCGACGGCAAGCACCTCGTGCTGCGTCGTGAAGGCGACCGCCTGGTCCGCGAGCTCCACGGCGACGCCGCGGTGCCGATCATGGCAGTCGAATGGAATGACGATCTCGATCACATGGTGTTCCACTCGGCGAACAGCAACGTCGCGCTCGACTTCACGGGCCTGTCGCCGGCCCAGGCCGAGCAGTTCGTGGGCTACTCCGCGGTCGCCGCGCTCGACGGTTACCGCGAGGCGATCGACGGCGCCCGGGTCGCGCCGGTGGTGATCATCGTCGGCCTCGCCGTCGTCGGGTACCTGGGCTGCATCACCTTGGGCTCGTACATGTGCGAGCGGGCCGCCAACACCGCCTGTGGCGCCGGCAACGTCGACGACTACAAGACCATCTGCGGCGCCGGCTACGACGTCGAGGGGAAGTTCCAGCTCGGCTACAACTGCTCGATCAAGTGCAAGCCGGCCCCGACCCCGGCCCCGTCGCCGACCGCGACCGCCACCCCGGAGCCCTCGCCCACCGCGACCGCCACCCCGGCGCCCTCGCCCGAGCCGTCGGCCTCGCCGTCGCCCGCCGCGACCCCGGAGCCCTCGCCCTCGGCGCCGTAGCCGGTGCGCGCGCGGCCCGGCCCGCCCGAGTGAGCTACCAGCTGCTGGGATCGGCGAGCTCGCCGCCCCGCAGCTCGGCGCCGCCGACCACCGCGGTCCCTTGACGTACCGCGATCTCCGCGGTGACGGCAGGGTGCCGCGTCGGTCGTTGGGCCAAGGCGTCGCGGAGCGCGTGCGCGGTGCGCGCGGCCACCGCGGCGTCGAGCCCTTCGCCGACGAAGAGCCAGTCGTTGCCGAGGTCGCGCAGGTAGGTGAACCCAGCGGCCAGGGCGATCGGCTCAAGGAGCGGCAAGATGGCGTCGAGATCATCGAGCAGCGCGTCGTCGAGATCGTCGCTGAGGTGATCGAGCCGCACCAGCAGCGCCGCGCCGGTGATCGTCCTGGGCGCGGGCGCGGCGGCCTCGGCGGCCAAGGCCGCGCGCATCGCCGCGAACAGCGCGAGCGGGTCGGCGAAGCGTCGGGCCGGATCGATCGCCATCGCGCGGGCCAGCACCTCGTCGACGGCCGCCGGCAGCGGCGCCGCCTCGGACGGTCGCGGTCGCGCTGCGTGCAGGTGCAGGTACTGCGACATCGTCACCGAGGCGTCGGCGAACGCGACCCGGCCGGTCAGCAGGTGATAAGCGAGCGCGCCCAGCGCGTAGACGTCGGTGCGCACGTCGATGACGCCGCCGCGGATCTGCTCGGGCGCCATCGAGGTCGGCGTGCCCAGGGCCTGGCGCGACGCGGTCAACTCGGCGCCGGCGTCCTCGAGGAGCTTGGCGATGCCGAAGTCGATGAGCACGACGCGCTCGTCGTCGCCGGCCGCCGCCTCCGCGAGGAGCACGTTCGACGCCTTGATGTCGCGATGGATCGCGCCATGGGCGTGAGCCGCGCTGGCCGCCGCGCACAGCGCCTCGAGCACCGCGAGCGCCTCGAGGGGCGCGAAGCGACCGCGTTCGCGAAGGACCGCGTCGAGGTCGGTGCCGCGCACCAGCTCCATCACCAGGTACGGCGCGCCCCCGTCGCTCACGCCGGCGTCGAGCAACCTGACGACGTTGCGGTGGCGCAGCTGCGCGATGATCTCGGCCTCACGGACCAGGCGCGCCGCGATCTCGGGCGAGCCGACCAGATGCGGATGCAGCACCTTGAGCGCGCCGGCGGTGCCGCGCGCGACGTGGCGGGCCTCGTAGACGCTGCCGAAGCCGCCGCTGGCGATGGCGCGCACCACTTGCCACTGCGCGACGGTGGCGCCGGGCTCGAGCTCGGTCGGCACCCGGGCCGCCGGGCCGCCGCGCCGTGTCGCGCCGGGGTCTTCGGCCATCGCGGCGACGGTACCACGGGCACCAGACCGTCGACGCTCGGCGCTCGGCGACGCGACGCCGGACCCGCTGCGAAGTGCAGGCAACCACCAGCAGTGCAGGCTCGCGCCCGCAGGCGGGAGCCCACCCTTCGCCGCGGGCACGCCCCCGCGGCCGGTACGGATCATGCTGACACCCACCCCATGAGGAACGTCACGCTCTCGCTCGTGGGCTGCGCCGCGCTCACCAGCGCCGCAGCCTGCACCGACTCGGCCACGCGCGACCCGAGCACCAGCGCGGCCTACGGCATCTGGGACAAGAACGGGCCGTTCTTCAACCGCTGGCTCGACGGCTTCGGCGAGGCCGCCGAGTGGGCGCCCCTGGGCACCGGCGCGAGCACGCTGTCGAGCCGCAGCGACTTCGCGTTCCGGCTCGCGCCCGAGGTCGAGGCCTGCGGCGCGGCCCCCGACGATCGGCGGGTGCGGGTCACCGGCCACCGCACGACCGGGGCCCTCACCACCGGCTCGGATGTCGAGGTCGACGACGACCGCGGCGCGCGCCCGCTCGACGTCGGCGAGACGGTGCGCGTCGGCGCGTGGATGGAGAACAGCGCTGGCGATCGCACGCGCGCGGTGCTGGAGCTCACCGGCCGCGGCTACCTCGCGCTACCCAGCGCGCCCTGGCTGCGCTGGCGCCAGCTCGATCTCACGGTCCTCGACGCCGACACCTGCCGGGCGCGCGCGACGCAGGTGGTGCAGCTGGGCGCGGCGCTCGGCCTGCCGGCCACCTCGGGCGCGCCGCTGGCCGTGCGCCCCGGCCGGTTCATGGCCTTCGCCAGCTACTACGGTGATCAGGTGGTGTCACTGGGCGCCAAGATCCAGGTCAATGCCCAGATACCCGCTGTTCTGCCCGGTGACACTGACGACGTTCTGCAGACCTGCCGCGGCGGCGAACCCATCGAGTCCAGCCTGGTGGCGGCCCACGCGATGATGGCGCTGGGCGCCGGCGCGCGCGTGACGATGCCCGGCGATGGCCAGGCGCATCCGGTGTACTCGTTTCAGACCGCGCTGGGCCGGCAGGTGCGGCTGCACGCGGTGTGGAGCGACCCCGACGGGCCCGGTGGCGTCGACGGACTCTGCTACGGGCCCGGGGTGCCGATGCTGACCGGTCAGCCGGTCGCGCACCTGGTCGCGGGCGACGCCGAGGCCGACCGTTTCGACGTGATCGTCGCGCCCTGGATCGCGCTCGGCATGGCCGATCACGCAGCGTCAGGCGAGATCTTCGTCGCTGGTGGCACCGCGTCGGAGCGTCGCGACGCGTTTCTGGCCACCTCGCAGAACCCGCTCGCCGACGACTTCGCGGCCCAGGCCGCGGCCGCGATCGTCGCGCAGCGCTTCGGAGATCACGTCGGACCGATCCAGTCGTGGGCCGACGTGGTCGCGACGGTGGTGCCGCGAGTCCCGTGGCTCATCGCAGCCGAGCCGCGGCCCGACGACGACCTCGGCAGTCTCGAGCACGAAGCCGAGGCTCAGATGGAGCCAGTGTGCGGAAACGGCTGGTGCGGCCCGAGCGAGGACTCGATGACCTGCGCAGCCGACTGCTGGGTAGTTGGCCCGTCACCGTCACCGTCACCGTCACCGTCACCGTCTCCGTCACCGTCTCCGTCTCCGTCACCGTCACCGTCACCGTCACCGTCTCCGTCTCCGTCACCGTCACCGTCACCGTCACCGTCACCGTCACCGTCTCCGTCACCGTCACCGTCTCCGTCTCCGTCTCCGTCTCCGTCTCCGTCTCCGACGCCCGCATGAGGTGCCCGCGCTGCTGGCGCCGGGTGCCCGCCGCCGGTTGCCGCGAGCACGGCCCCGTCGACGCGCCGCCCGGCGAGCCGCTGCCATCCCCGCCGCGCCACCCGATCCCCGGCGCGATCCTCGGCGAGCCGCTCGCGGTCGGCGGCTCGGCCCAGGTCTTCGCGTGCGACGGCGACCGCGTCGTCAAGTGGGGCCGTTGGCGCGACACCGAGCTGCGCGCGCGCTTCGCTCACGAGGCTGCGGTGCTGCGCCAGCTGACCGGCGGCATCGGGCCCCGCCTGCACCAGGCCGGCGTCGTCGACGGATGGCCCTATCTCGTCCTCGAGCGGGTGCGCGGCGCGACCCTGGCCGAGGTCATGTGCGCGCCGATGGCCGCGCCGATCGATCGCCTGCGCCAGCTCGCCGACGTGCTCGCGACCCTGCACGGCTGCGGCGTGGTGCACGCCGACGCCAAGCCCGAGAACGTCATCGTCGCCGGCGACGTCCTGCGCGTCCTCGACTTCGGCCTCGCGCTCACGCCCGACCACGCGCCTCCCGGCGCGCCCGGCGGCGGCACGCTCCACTACCTCGCGCCCGAGCAGATCGCCGGCGCCGCCATCACCAGCGCGACCGACGTCTACGCGCTGGGCGCGATCGGCTTCGAGCTGATCACCGGTCGGCCGCCCTTCGTCGGCGATCGGCCCACCATCGAGTACGGCCACCAGCTGTGCCGACCGCCGCGCGCGCGCGAGCTGGCCGCGGTGCCGCCCGCTCTCGACGAGCTGCTCGCCGCCTGCCTCGCCAAGGACCCCCGCCGGCGGCCCGCCGCCGCCGCGGTGAGCGCCGCGCTGGCGTCGCTGGACGCGACCCGCGCCGCCACCTCGACGCCGAGGCTGGCTCGCCCCAGCGATCGCGGGCCGGCCGCGGTGCTGTGGATCAAGACCGCCGACCGGATCGGCGCCGCCCGCGTGATCGCGAGCTACCAGGGCAAGCTGGTGCGCGAGCGGCCCCAGGGCACCCTGGCGGTCTTCACGTGGCTCGATCACGACGCCCCGCTGGCCGCCGCGCTCACCGCCGCCCACGAGCTGTGTCGACTCGGCGCCAGCGTCGCGCTCCACGTCGCGCTGGTCGAGGGTCGGCAGCGCGGCGGCGGGTTGCGGCTGTACGGCGACGCCCTCGACCGCCCCGAGCGCTGGACGCCGAGCACGGCGTGGTCCGGCCTCGTCGTGACCCGCGCGGTCAACCCGCCTGGCCTCGGCCTCGCCGAGTGCGCGACCCACCCCGGCTTTCGCCGCGTCGTCGACGAGGGCGCGCGCTCGTCGTCGGCGATCGCGACCGTGCCCGAGCTGGTCGCGCGCGACGGCCTGATCGCCGAGGTCGCGGCCGCGGTCGGCGCCAGCCTGCGCACCGGCGAGCCGCGCCTGGTCACGATCGTCGGCGGCTCGGGCGCCGGCAAGACCCGCATCCTCGACGAGCTGGCCGCGCGGGCGTCCACGCCAGGCTGGCGCACGCTGCGGGTCGCGGGCGCGCCGCCGCTGGTCGGACGCGGCCACGCCGGCGCGGTGCTGGCGCGCGCGCTCGGCGCCGACTCGCTCTTGCCCGGCCTGCGCGCGGCGGCCGAGCGCGGTGCGGTCGTGCTCGTCGACGATGCCCACTGGATCGAGGACGAGGTGCTCGACGCGCTCGAGACCGCGGCCGGCTGGCCCGAGGGACGCCTCGCCGTCGTGGTGACCGCGCTGCCGCAGCTCCACGACGGCCGGCCCCGTTGGGGCGCCCAGACCGCCGCGCCGATCGCCTTCCACCTGCCCGCGCTGAGCGCCGAGGCCGCGCACCGCCTGCTGGGCAAGTTGCTCCAGCCGGCGCTGCGGGTGCCGACCCCGCTGCTCGAGCGCCTGGCCGCGCGCGCGCAGGGCAACCCGGGCGCGCTGGTCGCGATCGCCGACGAGCTCCACCAGCGCGGCCTGATCCGCCGCCATCCCGACAGCGACGACTGGTACGTCGCCGCCGACGAGATCGACTTCTTGCACCTCGAGCCCAACGCGACCTGGCGCGCCGCACGCGCGCTCGCGGCGCTGCCGCCCGGCCTGGCCGAGCTGTACCGCCTGCTCGCGATGCTCGGCCCGCAGGTCGAGCTGGCCGAGGCCGAGGCGGTGCAGGCCGCGCTGCCCGCGGGCGCGTTCGCGATCGACGCCGGCTCGGGCGTCGACTGGCTCGAGCGCCACGGCTGGCTGCGGCGCAGCGACGGTGCGCTCGCGCCCACCAACCCCGGGCTCGCCGAGGCCGCGCGGCTCCAGCTCGACCTTGGCGAGCGCGCCACGCTGCACCGCGCCGCCTACCAGCACTGGCAGGCGCGCACCGGAGCTGCCGACGACGGGCTGCGCCTCGAGCGGGTCGCCCATCACGGCGCCGGCTGCGGCGAGCCGCTGATCGCCGGGCACGCCTGCCTGACCCTGGCCCGCGCCGCCGCCGAGCGCCTCGCCCATGTCGAGGCCGAGCGCCTGGCCAGCCGCGCCATGACGCTGCTCGGGCCCGTCGATCCGCTGGGCGCCGCCGCCGCCGGCCTCGAGCGCGCGCGGGCCCGCTGTCCGCTGTCGCTCTTCGAGGCCGCGCGCGCCGATCTGGCCGCGGTGCGGACCGCCGCGCGGACCGGCGGCGACCGGGTGCTGGAGATCGAGGCGCTGATCGCCGACGGCGCGGTGTGTGACTTCGCCGACTGGCTCGCCGAGTCGGCGGTCGCCGTCGAGACCGCGGCCGGGCTCGCCGACGACACCCTGCCCCGTGCCACCACGGCCCGGCTCCGCAACTGGCTGGGCGTGGTGCGGGCGCGCCAGGAGCGCAACCTCGAGGCCGCCGCGCTCCTCGAGGAGGCCCGCGCGCTCGCCGACGAGGTCGGCGACTACCCGGTCGCGGTCGGCTCGCGCTTCATGCTGGGCGCGCTGCACCGTCGGCGCGGCGACGCCCGCCAAGGCCTGGTCGCCGTCGACGAGGCGCTCGCGATGAGCCGGCGCCGCGGCGATGTCTTCCACCAGACCGTGGGCCTGTTCAACCGCATCAACTACGGCATCGCGCTCGGCGATCCGGCCCAGGCCGCCGCCGACTGCGCCGCCGCGATCGAGCTCGCCGAGTGCCACGGCTATGGCGAGGCCGAGTTCCGCGGCTGGTGCAACCTCGCCAACGTCCGCATCCAGCAGGCCTGCCCCGCCAGCGCCCGCGACGCCGCGCGACGAGCTTACGCGGTGGCGCGTCGACGGTTCGGCAAGCACCCGCCGGTGGTCGCGACCCTGGTGCTGTCCGCCCTCGAGGTCGGCCTGGGCGACGCCGCCCGGGCCCGCGCGCTCCTCGATCCGATCGATCGCCACGAGGTCGCCGCCAACGCCTGGACCACGCACCTCCTGCACGCCATCGAGCTCACGATCGCGTCGGCGCCGGCCGCCGCCTGGGCCCCGATCGAGCAGGCCATCGCCCACGCCGAGCCCGAGGATCGCGCGATCCTGGCCTGGCTGCGCGAGCGCGTCAGCGCGTGATCACCGGCCGGTCCACACCGGCGCGCGCTTGCCGAGGAACGCCGCGATACCCTCGCGAGCGTCGTCGAGGGCCAGCACCTTGCCGAGCTCACCCTCGAGGTAGCGCAGGTCCTCGCCGAACGGCAGGTCCTGTGACCGGTAGAACGCGCGCAGCCCCAGCCCGATCGCGGCCGGGCTCTTCGACGCGATGTCTCCTGCCAATTTCATCGTCGTAGCCTCCAGCTGGTCCGGGGGCACGATCTGGTTCACCAGCCCGGCGGCCAGCGCCTCGGCCGCGTCGAGCCGGCGCCCGGTCAGCATCAGGTCGAGCGTGCGCTTGCGGCCCAGGTTGCGGGTCAGCTCGGCGGTGATCATCATCGGCCACAGCCCGACCTGGATCTCGGTGGTGCCGAAGGTCGCGAGGTCCGACGCGATCGCCAGATCGCATGCCACCATCAGGCCCAGCCCGCCGGCCAGCGCGTGGCCGTTCACCATCGCGATGATGGGCTTGCCGACCTCGTGCATGGTCGTGAGCAGGTCGACCAGCGACGCCGGTGGCACGGTGCCGGTCGCTGCGCCGCCGGTCATCGCGCCGAGATCGCCGCCGGCCGAGAACGCCGAGCCGGCGCCGGTGAGCACGATCACCCGGACCGCGGCGTCGTCGCGCAGCGCGGCCAGGGCGTGGATCAGCTCGCCGCAGGTGGCCGGCCCGATCGGATTGCGCTTGTCGGGGCGGTTGAGGGTGAGCCGCGCGACGGCGCCCGGCTCGACGAGGATGGTGGCATACGGGGTCACGGCCGCACGGTACAGCGCCGCGCCGCGGTTGACGAGAGCGACCCCGGCGACCTACGCTCGGCTCCGATGCGCGTCCCCGCCGTCGCCTTGGCGACCTTGCTCGCCGTCGCCGGCACCGCCCACGCTGGCGACAACGACCTCGTCCTGGGGCGGCTCGCCACGATCATCGACGATGGCACCAACGCGCCGCGCGCGGTCGGTCAGAACCTCGAGCTGCGCTCGTTGGTGAGCGAGCTCGGCGTGGCGCTGGCGCCCCACCTGTCGACGCCGGCCGACACGCTCGGCTTCGGCGGCTTCCAGTTCGCGGCCGACCTGTCGTGGACCTCGGTGGCCAGCGACCAGCCCTACTGGCGTGCGATGCAATCGTCGGCCGATCCGTCGGGCACCGGGACCGCCGCCCACGGCACCGATCTGCTGCCGACGATCGGCGTCTTCGCGCGCAAGGGTATCTGGCTACCGGCCCCGTCGATGGAGTTCGGCGCCGGCGCGGTCCACCTCATGAGCTCGCGGCTGTGGACCGCGCAGGGCTACGTGAAGCTCGCGCTCCACGAGGGCTACCACGACCTGCCGATCCCCTCGATCGCCGTGCGCGGCGCGGTGTCGCGGCTCATCGGCCAAAAGGATCTCGACCTCACGATCATCTCGATCGACGGCAGCATCGGCAAGCAGTTCGGCATCGGCGGTACGTGGAACCTCAACCCGTACGTTGGCTACAACGTGCTCGTGATAGTGCCGCGCTCCGAGGTCATCGACCCCACGCCCAACGTCGACTCGCTCGATCCCGCCAACATGGACGATCGCGGGCTCAACTTCGTCTTCAAGGACCAAGACGACATCATCCGTCACCGGATCTTCCTGGGCGCCAAGCTCCGCTACTACGTCTTCACGACGACGATCGAGGGCACCTTCGCCATGGCCGGCAGCTCGGTCGATGAGCGTCCCGGCATGACCGCCTGCGGGTTCGGCTCGACGACGACCAACTGCGACTCGACCGATCTCGCCCGCGCCCAGAAGACGTTCACGGTCTCGACCGGCTTCGACTTCTGACGCCGATGGACGATCCCGAGCTGCTCCGCACCCTGCGCGCGACGCTGCTGTCGCTCGAGGAGACCCGCGCCGATCTGCTCGCGCTGGCCGCTCGCGTGGTCGCGCTGACCGAGCAGGTCGCCACCCTCGCGCCGGCGCCGGCCGCGCTCGAGGCCGCGGTCGATGATCGCACCGCCGCGCTGGCCCCCCAGATCGCCGCCGCCGACGCCCTGGGCCACGGTCGCCTCCACCTCGGCGGCACCATCGACAAGTACACGGTCTCCAACGCCGACGGCCCGCCCTGCCTCGAGATCCTACCGATCTGCAAGGGCCGCTGCTGCGCGCTGGTCTTCGGGCTCTCGACCCAGGACCTCGACGAGGGCGTGATCCAGTGGGACCACGGCCAGCCTTACCTCATCAAGCACGACGACGACGGCCTGTGTACCCATCAGTCGCGCCCCGCCGGTCAGTGCGGCTGTTACCAGCACCGCCCGGCGCCCTGCCGCTCCTACGACTGCCGTCACGACGCCCGGATCTGGACCGACTACGAGCGGCGCATCCTCGCGCCCGACCTGAACCGAAGCGAGCCCAGCGATAGCTTCCGCATGGAGGTCGTCCAGGACCGCGCGGTCGCGCTGCAGTTCGAGGCGCTCTCGCTGCGCCGCCAGAAGTAGCGCTTAGGGCCCGCGAGTGGACAAGTCGATCGAGGATCGCGGTCGAGGCGCCCGGAGGGCAAGGCGACGGTGAGGACCGGAGGGGAGCATCCTCGACGGATGTGACCCGAGGACCGGAACCGGCAACCCAGCCAGTCGGGATGGATCGGCCGCGAGAACGGTCGACTTGTTCACTCGCGGGCCCTTACAGGAGGCGGCCGATCGCGTCCTTGACCCGGGCGACGGTGCCCGAGCCGAACAGCTGCGTGATCATGCCGCGCACGCGCTCGGCGGCGTTGGCCGGCAGCTTGAACGACATCAGGTTCATCGGCAGGTTGAACGCGTGCTCGGCGGTGGCCTTGGTGCGCGTGAACTCGCGGATGCCGTGATCGCCGTGGATGCGGCCGAAGCCGGAGTCGCCGACGCCGCCGAACGGCAAGGACGTGATCGCCGAGAACGCCATCACCGAGTTGACCGCGGTCATGCCGGTGCGGAGCTGATCGGCGATCGCGCGGGCGTGCTTGCCGAACACCGACGAGCCCAGGCCGAAGCTGGAGTCGTTGGCGCGGCGCACCGCCTCCTCGGTCGACGCCACCTTGATGATCGGGATGACCGGGCCGAAGGTCTCCTCGGACATGACCAGCATGTCGTCGGTGACGTCGACCAGCACGGTCGGCTGGATGAACTGACCGCTGATCGCGCCGGCGCCGCCGGTGAGCGCGCGGGCGCCGCGCTTGACGGCGTCCTCGAGGTGCGCACGCACGATCGCGACCTGGGCCGCGCTGGTCATCGCGCCGAGGTGGCCGTCGTCGCCGCCGGTCTTGACCTTGCCGACCTCGGCCACGACCTTGTCGACGAAGCGATCGTAGATCGGCGCCGCCACGTAGATGCGCTCGATCGAGATGCAGGCCTGGCCGGTGTTGGTGAGCGCGCCGAACACGGCGGCCTCGGCGGCGGCGTCGACGTCGGCATCCTCGGCGACGATCATGGGATCCTTGCCGCCCAGCTCCATCAGCACCGGCGTGAGGGTCTCGGCGCAGGCCGCCATGACCTTCTTGCCGGTCGCCGTCGAGCCGGTGAACGCGAGCTTGCCGACGCCGGCCTTGCACAGCGCCACGCCGGTCGCGCCCGCGCCGGTCACGACCTGCAGCACGTCGGGGATCGACAACGCGCGCGCCGCCAGCTCGGCGAGCTTGACGCCGACCAGCGGGGTGAGCTCGCTCGGCTTGAATACCACCGCGTTGCCGGCGGCGAGCGCGTACGCGATCGAGCCCATCGGCGTGAAGATCGGGTAGTTCCACGGGCCGATGACACCGATCACGCCCAGCGGGTGGTAGCTCACCGTGGCGCGGAAGTTGGCCAGGAGCCCGGTCGAGACTTTCTCGCTGCGCAGCGCCTTGGCCGCGCGCTTGGCGGCGTGGTCGAGGTGCGACAGCGCCATGAAGATCTCGACCAGCGCGTCGAGCCGCGGCTTGCCGTTCTCGCGGCTGATGAGGTCGGCCAGCTCGTCGGCCGAGTCGGCCAGCGCGCGCCGGAAGCGGACCAGCTCGGCCTCGCGCTCGTCGTACGACAACGCCCCCCACGCCACCGACGCGACGCGGGCGCGCGCCACCGCCGCGTTCACGCCGGCCGCGCTCACGATCGGCACCTCGCCGATCAGCTCCCCGGTGGCGGGCGCGACTACCCGCAACGAAGCAGGTCCAGAGGACGATGACGACGACACGGTTGCGACCATGGCCGCGACCCTACCCGCGCCGTCCCCCCTTGTCACCTCCATCGCACCGGCGGGCCCGACCGCGCAGCGCCTCCGATGGAATCTGCAACCGCGTGATCCCGTCCGAGCGGGCATCGATCACCACGCTCTACGCACCGGGCTCACAGAAAGAACCCTTCAGGGATTCATCGCCGGGCTGCCACTGGCGCCGCCCGAGAACTGCTGCACGAGCTTCACCATCGACATCAGCTCAGCCTCGGTGAGCTTGATGGCGATGTTCACCGACGCGAGGTCCTGCTTGACGGTCAGCGACTTCGCCGCCTTCGACAGGCCGAACTGCCCCATGCCCGAGACCGCCTGCGGCAGCATCGCCTGGATCATCTCGACGGCCTTGGTCGCCGAGGCCGCGCCGTCGGTGCCGAGCTTGAGCGTCATCGCGAGGTCGGCGGAGAAGTTGAATCCGGCAGAGACGGTCTTGGCGACCATGCCCTGCTTGGCCTGCATGTCCTTCTGTTCCTTGGCCGGCACCAGCACCGCGGCCCACAGGTCGGCGGCGGTGTCGGTCGCCGCGATCGCGTCGCGCAGCGCCTTGGCCTTCTTGGACACGGCGACGTTCTTGCCCTTGCCCTTGCCCTTGTTGAGCGCGATGTCGATCGTCGCCTTCATCTTGCCCTTCTTCGTGAAGAACAGGCGGTCGCCGATGAACGCGGCGTCGGTGTCGGAGCTGGTGTAGATCGCGATGCCCTGGTAGGTCGACTTGACCGCGTTGGGGACCGTCGAGATCTTGTCCTTGGGCAAGCGGCCCTCGACGATGATGAGGACGTCCTTGGCCTTGTCCATGGACATGTCGGTGGCGCTGCCGCCCGCGAACAGGACGGTGTCGATGTCCTTCATCGGGTCGAGGCCGAGCTGCGCGAGCTTGGTCTTGGCGTCGGCGCTGGTGTCGAGCAGCGTCGAGAAGCCCTTCTGCAGCAGCGCGGAGTCGCGGGCGTCGTTCAAGTCGAAGACCAGCACCATCTGGCTGGTCTCGGGCGCGAACTTGAGGAGATCAATGCCGTCGCCGGCGTAGGCGGGGGCCGCGGTCGCGACCAGGAGCGTGGCGAGACCAGCGAGAGCGATGGACTTGAACATGGATCCTCCCGGCGCGAGCGCCGACTGGCCGAGGTCGTCCCGGCGACTGGCCGGGTATAGCTCGGCGGCTCGTGACAGACGACCACGGGCTCTGGATTATTCGACGTATGCTCTGGCGCGTGGTCATCCCACCGATCTACGTGGCGTGCGCGGGCGCACTGCCGGCGCTCTTGGCGATGTGGTACTTCGATCGACTCGATCGCAAGCGTCCCGAGCCGCCCGGACTGAGGCGGTGGGTCGCGCTGTGCGGCGGGCTCGCCGTCCTCCCGACCCTGTTCTACGACGGCGTGCTCGCCGGCGGCATGGGCTCGGCGGTGCCAGCCCCGTCGAGCTACGGCGGCGCGCTGTTCTCGTCGTTCATCGTCGCGGCGATGGTCGAGGAAGGCATGAAGGTGATGGTGGTCTATACCGTCGCCTGGGACCGCAAGGCCTACGACGAGCGCATGGACGCGGTGGTGTACGGCGCACGCGCGGGCCTCGGCTTCGCGCTCGTCGAGAACATCCTCTACCTGCTGGGCCAGGTGGAGCTCAAGGGCCTGATCGTGACGTGGATCCTGCGCGCGGTGTTGGCGGTACCCGGCCACGCGCTGTGGACGACCATCGCGTGCGCGGGCGCCACCAAGCAGCGCTTCGACAAGCGTGGGCTCGGCCTGTTCGGCGGCTACCTGCTCGCGGTGTTCCTGCACGGCACCTACGACGCCGCGCTGTTGTCGACGACGCCGCTGGCGCTCGACGGCAAGCAGAACCTCGCGTACACGCTGCTCGCGGTGCCGGTGCTGGTGATGATCGCGTCGTGGTGGATCGTGAAGCGGTACGCGCGCCAGGCGCTGCGTCTCGACGACGAGGATGCGGCGCGCCGGCTCGGTGGCATGGGCGGGCCGGGCCAACCAGTGCCGATGCCACACCAGCCGATGCCACACCAGCCGATGCCACACCAGCCGATGCCACACCAGCCGATGCCACACCAGCCGATGCCACACCAGCCGATGCC
>Ga0209591_10001305_pt1 | contig 31424 bp, 22 predicted proteins | sample MAT01_FD_187207 | JGI IMG/M metagenome (GOLD analysis project Ga0209591, IMG submission 187207) | Freshwater microbial communities from Lake Fryxell liftoff mats and glacier meltwater in Antarctica - MAT-01 (SPAdes) (version 2) | ecosystem: Environmental > Aquatic > Freshwater > Ice > Liftoff... | reverse complement strand
CTGCAAAACCTCGTACGGCGGTTCGACTCCGCCACCGACCTCCCCAAAAAGCCCCCGGAAGGGGGCTTTTTCGTTTGCAGTCGTGGCAAAACGATGGGCAAAACGACGGGCAAAACGACGGGCAAAACGACGGGCAAATCAAGAGGGCATCTCGAAAATGCAGGGAAACGTATTGCCTAATAGTCACGCTTAAGCTTACCTCAAATCGATCTTGGGTAGACCCCCATCAGAAACGAACGCAAATGAGCATCAAAGACCTCTGGGTTCTCTAAATTGCTCAAGTGTCCAGCCTGTGGAATAACCTGAAGTTCGGAGCCTGGGATACTATCCCGCATTTTATCCGCGACTTCTGGCGGCGTTATTCCGTCTTCCTTGCCCACCAGTATTAGCACGGGAACCTTGATGCTAAAAAGAGTGTCACACGTGTCACGGCGATCGGCCAGGGCGTGTAGCGTTTTGGTCAGAGTTTTTAAGGGAGTTGCCAGAATAGTTTTCTTTATGTTGGCAACTAATGCTGCTTTGTTCTTTAAAGAATCCGGAGCGAAAAGTTTTGCCAGGCTTGCCTCGGCATAGGGCTCAATGCCATTTTTCCCGAGGTCCTCGACGGTCTTCATTCGCTTTTCCCGTCCTTCGGGGGAATCGGCGCTGCAAGCAGTATCGCAAAGCACCAATGCATCAAATCGATTCGGAACAACATTTATAGTGTTCAACGCAATGTACCCACCCATGGACAAACCACAGAGGGCCACATTGTCAATCTTTAAGGCGTCCATGAAGCCAAGCAAGTCGCTCGCAAACAGTTGTATGGAAAAAGGTTCCTTGCCCGCCTCTGACTGGCCGTGGCCTCGTACGTCATAGGCGATGACCCGGTACTCCTCCTGAAAAGCATCCAGTTGGCCTTGCCACATTGACGCGCTAAAAGGGAAACCATGGACAAACAGCAACACATGGGCATTGTCTGGCCCCAGGTCGGTGTAGTTCACCACTAGACCGTTCACCTCAATCTGCAAATTTTTTCCTTCAATTCTCATAGGTTCCAATTAAGGCATTTCTTCAATGATGATCGCTTGTCTTTTGACGCCCATGTGGGCCAGCTGTTTAATGACATGGCTGACCATTGGGGGGGGACCACAGATGTAAATATGGTTTATGGAAGCATCGAGATGTTTTTTCAAAAATTCTTCAGTAATTTCTCCATGGGCATATCCGTTAGTAGCTTCTTCGGATAAAATATTGATAAAGTTATCGCCCAACAATTGACTGAACTCTTTCTTGTTGATAATGTCCTCCTCCTTTTTATTGGCGAAAATAAGTTTGTTATTGCCAACGCCTGCTGTTTCCTTTAATTGTCGAAAGATAGAAATGAAAGGGGTGACCCCTGCCCCACCTGCAATAAATACCCCTTCTCCCTTGTACGTAATGGCCCCGAAAACGTCGTGCAAAATTAATTCATCTCCTTTTTTCAGGTCCAGTAAATCGTCGGTCAATCCATCACGCTCTGGATACGTTTTAATCGTAAACTCCAGGAATTCATTCCCGGGCAGGCTGGTTAGAGTAAAGGGACTTTTATCTTCCTTACCCGATTCCTTGCCGATGGACACTGTCGTAGCCTGACCTGGAATGAAGGAAAACTGCGCTGGTTTATCCGTTACAATTTCCAAGACATCGTGCGTAATGTTTCTAATGGATGTGATGTGCACTGGATAGGTTTTCATATCTTTATAATTATTAAGTTAAATATACGATGTGTTGGCAGTATCAAGAAATACGTGCGTGCACGGACACAGAAAATACGCTGTTTTGATCTTCCATTCGATGCATCCTGTCTTTAAAGTATTGCAACTTTTACAGAAAACCCTGAATGGTTTAGAAGGGCCTGCCCTAACCAGGCTTTTAACAATCCAGCACCCCGTTATCGGTGTCCTGTACTCCTTACCTTTGCAGGATGAAGTACGGAGGTGTCTGGGTACTGATAGTTGCCTTCCTGCTGACGGTCGCTTGCCGAGACGGTGGCCCTTGGCCCGAGAAAAATGCGGACCAGAGCGAAGCGGACAGCCTGGAAGCCTGCTGCGGTGATGCGCCTTCCCGACCCATTGCCTCCACAAATGACGGCCCTTGGACCGGGACGGTCCGGGATCAAGGCACCGGGGGAATGGTGCTCATCCCGAGGGGCAGTTTTACAATGGGAGCCAATGACGCCCGAGCCTACCCCGACGAATACCCCCCCCACCCCGTCACCGTCGACGGTTTCTGGCTTGACCGGCACGAAGTAACCAACGCGCAGTTCGCTGAATTTACAGCCGCCACGGGCTACGTGACCACCGCCGAGCGCCCCGTTGACTGGGAGGAAATGGCCAAACAAGCCCCCCCCGGCACGCCCAGGCCGCCGGAGGAAATGCTCCAGCCGGGCGCACTCGTGTTCCGGCAGAGCCGGGGCGCAGTGCCGCTGCAAGACCATACGCGCTGGTGGGAGTGGGTTTCTGGTGCCAATTGGCGACACCCCGAAGGCCCAGGCAGCGACCTTAAGGGTCGCGAAAAACACCCGGTGGTACAGGTTTCCTGGGATGATGCGCAGGCTTACGCCACCTGGGCCGGCAAACGCCTGCCCACCGAAGCAGAATGGGAATGGGCCGCCCGCGGCGGGATTGAAGCGGCGGTTTACCCCTGGGGCTCCGAAGGCTTGACGGAGGGACGGCCCAAAGCCAATTACTGGGAAGGCGAATTCCCCTACCGCAATTCCGAAGAAGACGGATTCACGCTCTTGGCTCCAGTCGGTCAATACGCACCAAACGGGTACGGTTTATATGATATGGCTGGCAATGTGTGGGAATGGTGCCAGGACTGGTACCATCCAGAGTATTACCAACAGGTGAGCGCAGGCGTGATCAACCCTAAAGGGCCAGCTCGCGGCTACGATCCGGCCGAGCCGCTGTTGCCCAAACGCATTCTGCGGGGCGGCTCATTTTTGTGCAACGATGCTTACTGCGCCGGTTACCGCGTGGCGGCGCGGATGAAATCAAGCCCCGATTCCGGGTTGCAGCATTCTGGATTTCGCTGCGCTCGCTCGGCGGAAGAAAAAACACCAGCCGGCGACAGTGCACCCAAGCCCTGAAGAGGGAGAAAGCCGCAAGCCCTAGCCCCAGCCCTAGCCCCAGCCCCAGCCCCAGCCCCAGCCCTAGCCCTAGCCCCAGCCCCAGCCCCAGCCCCAGCCCCAGCCCTAGCCCCGCGCGCGGCTTTTTTCCGCATCTTTGCGCGGTTTGTGGTTAAAGCCGCCCTGAGCCCCAGATTTTTCGCCTTCCATGACCACCATTGCCCTGATTCGCAAAATAAAAGCCTGGTTCATCCGACTGGGTCTGCATCGCGTGGTAGGTCCATTTTCCACGTTGTTGATCTACGCAGGCTACCTCAGTCGCTTGTCGGCCTGGGCGGCACAAAACCAAGGGCGCTGGGCGTTCAATGACTTTTACAACGCAAGCCCCGATCACAAAGGCCGAATTAAATTATACGAATTTCTGCGGGATCGCGAGCAGCTATCCGACCGCGCCATCACGTACGTGGAGTTTGGCGTAGGCCGCGGCAATTCCATGCGTTGGTGGACCGCCGCCAACGCCCATCCGGACAGCCGCTTCTTTGGCTTCGACACCTTTGAAGGATTGCCCGAGCGCTACGGCACCTATGCCGAAGGCACGTTCTCTCAAGGCGGAAAATTCCCCGACATCACCGATCCCCGGCTAACCTTTGTCAAAGGACTTTTCCAAGACAGCCTGCCTGGCAAATTACCCGATTTGGATTTCAGCCGCCAGACCATCGTGCACATTGACGGCGATCTGTATACCTCCGCGTTGTATCCGCTGGCCCTGCTCTACCCTAAACTAAAGGCGGGGGATTTCCTCATCTTTGATGAATTCGGTGTGCCCATGCACGAGTACCGCGCCTTTGAAGATTTCACGCGCTCCTTCCGCCTTCATCTGGAACCGGTGGGAGCCATCAACAATTACCTGCAGGTCATTTTCAGGGTGCAGCCCCAAGCTTCGTAATGCCATTGCCGGCGTTTCACGTTAGGGCGAAGGGCCATCTTATCTTCCACAACCGCATATGGACCAAGAACTGTACGCTCGCTCCCTGGCCTTGCACGAAATGCTGAAAGGAAAAATCGGCATCAAGACCAAATTGGACATCAACACCGCTGAAGAACTTGCATTGGTGTATTCGCCCGGTGTGGCGGAGCCCTGTCGCCGCATCGCGGCTAACCCCGACGACGTGTGGCGATATACGATGAAGGGCAATTCCGTAGCTATTGTTACGGATGGTTCCGCTGTCTTGGGGTTGGGCAATATCGGTCCTGCCGCAGCACTGCCCGTCATGGAAGGCAAAGCCATGCTGTTTAAACGCTTTGCCGGCATCAACGCTTTTCCTATTTGTCTGGATACCCAGGACACGCAGGAAATCATTGACACCGTTCGGCGCATTGCACCGGTGTTTGGAGGCATTAATCTCGAAGACATCTCGGCTCCGCGCAGCTTCGTCATTGAAGAAGCCCTGCAAGACCTCGGTATCCCGGTCTTTCACGACGATCAGCACGGCACGGCCATCGTGGTCCTGGCTGCGCTGATGAATGCCGCCAAAGTAACCGGTCGCGATTTCAGTGAACTCAAAGTGGTGGTCAATGGCGCAGGAGCTGCGGGTGTCGCTATTGCTCGTTTGCTGCGCTGCCAAGACCAAAATGTGGAGGTGTGCAAACCGGTCAGGGAATTGCTCGTTTGCGACAGCAAGGGCATTATCAGTCCCGACCGCGATGATCTGAATGAACCCAAGAGAAAACTTTTGGCTTTTACCAACAGGCGAAATAAGTCCGGCACTTTGTACGACGCTTTGGTGGATGCAAATGTTTTTATCGGCGTCAGCACAGGTGGTTTATTAACCGCAGACCACATTCGAACCATGGAAAAAGACTGCATCGTGCTGGCCATTGCCAATCCCATTCCAGAAATAATGCCCGCAGAAGCCTTGGCAGGTGGCGCTGCAGTGGTGGGGACAGGGCGCAGCGATTTGCCCAACCAGGTGAACAACGTCCTTGGATTTCCAGGCATTTTCCGCGGAGCACTCAATGCCCGCGCCCGCTCCATCACTCCGGACATGAAAATGGCTGCTGCTCAGGCCATTGCCTCCTGTGTCGACGATTTGCGGCGCGATCGCATCATTCCCTCAAGCCTGGATGAAGTGGTGGCCTTTAAAGTGGCCAAGGCCGTCGAAAAGGTAGCTCGGGAAGCGCGCTGAGTTTGCGCCTTTTGCGAAGTGCGTTTGTCTTACATCTCTCTGATGCTCTTGGGGCCTGGCGCTTTGAGTGCCGCCGTGGTTCTTATGTTGGTGTGATCTGGTTGGAGGAAGGTCTGACACATTACAGTTAGAATTAATATCAAGCGGTCACAAAGTTGGTATAAACTGTGCTCCAGTTGATCCAATACCCTGCGATTTCTCACAAAGTTGCAGCAGTTACTCGCCAACAATCGTGCACATTCCACAGAACTCTCACTTCAAGGGTTGGGTTTACGAGTCACATTTTTTGCGATATTTTCCGGTAGGATGTTGGGGCTTGCGCTGGTAACTTTACTCTTCCTATTAAACCTCCCTCAAGCGTGAAAACAACAACAACAATTCTTCTTGGGGCAACGCTCTTTGCTTGCTCAGGCCTTGCGCCCTGGCAAAAAGCGGAAGCCCAAACCGTCGATGCCCTTCAACTCATTAACGCCAATACCGATGCGGTCATTCGGCCTCTCTTAGAGGGGGCTGTCATTGATCTGGCTGCAGATGGAAACAACCTGGCCATTCGCGGTGATGCCACCGGAGCAGGCAGTTTGCGTTTTGTACTCAGCGGCACTGAATCGCTGAACAGGATTGAGAGCTCCGCCCCTTACGCCGTGCACGGTGACGCGGCGGGTGATTACAATGTCTGGACCCCTGCTTTGGGCGCTTACAGCTTGACCACTACCCCGTACTCCGGAGCTGGTGCATCGGGCAGTGCCGGAACCGCTGTGATCCGCAACTTCAGTGTCGTCAATACAGGAACTCCCCCCCCACCCCCCCCGGCCTCCAGCGGAGCCTTCGTGGAAATTGGTGGCCTTGTCGTCATGGAGGCCGAAAGCCAACCTGTGGTGGGTAACTGGGACCTGAACACCAGCGTTGCCGGCTACACGGGCGACTACTACATTGAATGGAAAACTGGTGATCCTTTCACAGGAGCCATCGCCGCGGGAACGGATATCATTACTTACGAAGTGCTGATTACCAATCCCGGTCGCTACCGCCTGCAAATCCGTTCCGCGGCTCCCAACCGGACCGAACACAACGACGTATGGGTGCGTTTCCCGGACAACGGTGCGCTGCGCGAAAAAGGTGGGGTGTATACCTCTCTCGGTACGGCGTACGTCAAATGTTACCAAAACGTAGACAACGACACCTGGACCTGGAACAGTTCCACGGTTGACAACAACCCCCACAACATTTACACGGACTTCCCTGCAGCGGGCGTTTACCGCTTCCAGTTCTCCGGCCGTTCCACTAAGTTCAAGATTGACCGCATTGTGCTTTACGATGCGAGCAATACTACGGCTTTTGCTACCAGCCTGAGCCGCCCGGAATCGCCGCGCAACACCATCACCGCCGAAAACGACACCGACAACCTGCTCGAAGATGGCAGTGTAATCACGGACGTGCTGGCCAACGACAGCGATCCCGATGGAACCCTGGATCCTTCCAGCGTAACTATTATTACGGCGCCTGACCATGGCAACACCAATGTTTTGGCTGACGGGCGCATTGGGTACCAGCCTGATGCCAACTACTTCGGTGCCGATTCCTACGTGTACCGCGTATGCAATACGTCGGGTGCTTGTGCTCAGGCTGCAGTTAGCCTGACCATTGCCTCCGTAAACGATGCTCCGACTGTTTTAGCCAACAGCGACAGCACGGGACAGGATGTGGCAGTGACTACCTTCGTTCTGGCCAATGACGGAGATATTGATGGTACGCTGGTGCCCTCTTCCGTAACCATTGTTACGGCTCCCTTGAATGGCACGGCGCTTGCCAGTGCCGATGGCAGCATTACCTACACACCCAATACCGGGTACTTCGGCGTGGATGGTTACCTCTATTCGGTTTGCGACAACCAAGGCGCCTGCGCACAAGCTGGTGTCACTGTCCAAATCAGCGAGAATGCCACACCCATTTGCGATGCACCGATCAATTTGACGGCCACTCTGATCAGTCCAACCTCGGCTGTCCTGAGCTGGGATCCCGTGGCCAATGCCGACGGCTATCAATTCCAGGGCCGACGCATCGGCAGCACCTGGAGAAACCGGCGAACGTCCAGTACCAGCCTCAACTTTAACGTATTCAGCCCAGGAGATACCTACGAGTTCCGCGTCCGTGCATTCTGCTTTGGCTCTACGGTTACTTCAGACTTTGGAGGTCCGCAGAGCTTCACTATGCCGACGACCCGTCTGGCCCATGTTTCCACGACCAACTGGAGCCTGACCCCCAACCCTGCACAGACCTATATAGATCTGACGGGTATTCCTTCAACTGTCAACACGGTTAGCGCAACAGACCTCAGCGGTCGCTTGGTGGGCCAGTGGAACCTGCAAGGCGATACTCGCATTGGCGTGAGCCAACTGGAGCCAGGCATGTACCTGATTCAGCTCAGCGATGATCAGGGTCGCTCCGCCGGCGTGCGCACCATGGTGGTGCAGCGCTAAGGCGCCCTTACCCCGTTATAATCAGCAAGCCCTGCCAATGTTGGCAGGGCTTGTTTTTTTTGGGCGAAAAGCGCCCGGTGTCCGCAGCAACGGGACCAGCAATAGCGAAGCATCGGCTTCAGGAAGCGTCGTCCCGCGCGGCCAGCATCCAGGCATTCATGCGCTCCTCGAGCAGCGGCAAGGGCAAAGGTCCCTGCTCCAACAGCCTATCGTGGAAAGTCTTCACGTCAAACTGAGCGCCCATTTCGGCTTCTGCACGGCGCCGCAATTCCATGATTTTGCGCTCGCCAATCTTGTAGGCCAACGCCTGGCCAGGCCAGGCGATGTAGCGGTCCACTTCGGAGCGAACATCGGCTTCGCTGTTGGCGGTGTGGTCCAACATGAAAGTTACCGCTTCCTCGCGGCTCCAGCCTTTGTGGTGCAGCCCCACATCCACCACTAAACGGCAGGCACGCCACATACTGAAAGCCAAAGCCCCGAAATGCTGGTAGGGATCATCGTACAAGCCCGCCTCAAACCCGAGCGATTCCGCGTATAGCCCCCAACCTTCTACAAAAGCGGTGCTGCTGATGTTGCGGCGAAACCAGGGCATTTCCTCCAGCTCTTGTGCAATGGCGATTTGGAGGTGGTGTCCGGGAACTGCCTCGTGCAGCGCCAGAGCCGTCATGGTATACTTGGGACGCGCTTCCAACCGCGTAGTGTTGACGTAGAAATAGCCCGGTCTGGAACCATCCTCGGGGGCTGAATAATAATAGGCTTGCGGTGCACTGGCTGCGCGGTACTCCTCAATTTCTTTAAGGCCATAAGGAGCTTGCGGCAAGCGCCCGAAAAGCGTGGGCAGGGAAGCATCCATTTTGTCCAGAATGGCCCGGTACTCGGCCATCATGGGCGCTTTGTCCGTGTAGTAAAATTGGGGATCAGTGCGCAGATACGCCAAAAATTCATCCAGCGTGCCGTTGAACCCCGTTTGCGTTTTGATGCCCTCCATTTGGGTCTGAATCGCCGCCACTTCTTCCATGCCGATGGCAAAGATTTGGTCCGGAGTCAGCGACAGGGTAGTGTGGCTTTTTACCGCATAGGCATAGCGCGCAGCCCCGTCGGGCAGGGCGGAAATACCGGGCTCTTCGCGGCAAGCCGGCAGGTATTCGCTTTCCAGAAATGCCGTCAGGCGCTGGTAAGCCGGTTGAATGGCCGTTTGGATCAGGCGGCGGAGTTCGGCATCAAGGGCGTCGTATTCTGATCCAAAGGTCTCTTTGCGGCCGATCAACGGCCTGTAGAACGGAGACCCTTCCACCGTATAACTTGCCATGGTTTGGCATTGCTGCAACACTTGCTCTATTAAAATTCGCGGTGGCACCTGCCCGGCTGCGATGCCCTGACGAGCATTGGTTTCGCAGGCGATCAGCAGCACCGGAAACCTTTCGAGCCGCTTAAAATACGCGGCAAAATCGGAGGGTTTTTCCAGCGGTTGAATTTCTACAATTTGCGGAAAGTCAATGTGCGGACCGGATTGCTGCCCAAAAGGTTGGTATTCCGGTCGAAAGGCCAGCGCCTCCAGCGCGAGATCCATTTCTCGAATAAAGAGGTCGCGGTTTAAATGGTCGCCCGGAGAGAGGGCTGCTGAGTCCGTTTGTTCCGCACGCTGCAGAAAACTGCGAAGCGAGTCCATACGCGCAGCAAATGCTTCCGGACGCCAGTCAGTAAGCCGGTCGCTGTACCGGTGATCCCCTTCGTAAGTGGCCCATTCCGGGTAGTTGCGCATGCAAAACTGTCGGTAGTCCTCGTACAGTGCGTTCAATTTATCGGTGCTGTTGGTTCCTGTAGTGTCCTTATCAGGTCCGGACCCACAGCCTGCTAAAAAAGTCAAAAGCAGGGCTGACGTCAACTTGGCGAAGGCAAGGATGCCCCGAAAAGGCCATGATGCAAGTGGCTTTAACGGGCTCCCGGCTTGTTCAACAGGCAAGCATGGCTGATGAAACGATGTCAATAGAGAAACATTCATGGCGGGATATTGAGGTTTGGCAGAAGTATCGGTACAGAATGGTTCTGAAAGGTAAAACGGAACACTCGAAATCAAAGGGCCAGAAAGGGTATTGCACCAACGGTGGGTACCTTTGCCGGGCCGTACTCGCAAGCGCGTATTCAGGTTTATGCCGCTGGTGGATAAGCCGCCTTGGCACCTTCAATCCTGAATCAAAATTTATAAATAACGTATGAGTTTTATAAGTAACCAAACGCAAACGCTGATTTTCGCAGGCATCCTTTTGATTGTGGCCATCGGTGGCTGGTGGCTTTACGATCGCTACCGAATTGCTCCTGAGCCGGAGTTAGCAGCACTGCCGCTCATGGATCTTGATGGCCAACCCATCGATCCAAGCAGCCTGGCTGGCAAGGCAGTGGTGGTCAACTTTTGGCAAACCTGGTGCCCACCCTGCCGACAGGAAATGCCCGACCTTGACGCTGGACGGGCAGCGTTGGAGCCTGAAGGTTTCATATTCGTTTTAGTTTCCGATGAACCGGCTGCCCTCATCCGCGATTTTCAGAGCAAACGCCCTAACGGGCTCACCTACCTGCGAACGGAAAGTCTGGCCGAATTAGGCGTGTATACCTACCCCACCACCCTGCTCTACAACCGAGACGGGGTAGTCGTCTATAAAAAAGTAGGGGTCGAAAAGTGGAGTTCGCCTGCCATGCTGACCCGCTTTCGGAGGCTGGTTAACTGACAGAGCATCGCGGTCTGTCGTCTGGTTGAAGCCAAATGCTGCGTTTCGGGAGATGCCGCATTAACTCTCCCAGGTATAGCCGCGCAAGAAATCGTAGGTATTGATGCGTTGCTGCACTTCATGCTTCAAGCTATCAGGCCACGGTATCCCCAACCGACTCTTTTTGGGCTTGTCGAAAACAATGGTTGCGCAGGTTTCCAAATACTCTTTGGTTGCAGGTAAATCCAGCGCCTGGCAAAGATTTCGCAATTCGGTGATTGGGTCCAGGATATAGGCTTCGTGCGACACGTCAATAACCCGGAAGCCGCGGTTCTTAATCATGGCTACGGTGTCAGCTTCCAGGAAAAAATCGTCGGCCGCCTGGCGCAATTCCGGCTCACCCACTTGCTCCATAACCAGATTGCCACCGCGGGCACGGGTAGTAATAATGTCGAAAGGGTTGCGTGTCACGTGCACCATCCGGATTTTGTCAGCTCCCACAAGTGCGCTGAGCTTGTCCAAAAGCGAAGGGTCACGGCGGATTTTATTGGTGGAGCCGCCACCCTTCTTGTCTCCGATAACTTTCAACTCGGTGGCCTTGCCCTGGTACATGCCAGGGATCTTGTAGTTGTAGTCCATCCACTGACCGCCAATGCTGATGAAGGTCTTGGACATGCCTAGAAGTCGCGAGTAAAGCATATCGCGACTTTCGCCCTTCATCACGTATTTCAAGGCATCCATTTCATGCCCCAAAATTACATTGGGGTGGGCATCAAGCGAAGCGCCGATCAGCGTATGACCGCTGCGCGGATACCCGATAAACATGCAGTAAATACCAATTTTGTCGTACGAACCGCGCTTGGTGAGCATGTTCACCTGCGTGTTGTAGACCAGGTTGAGCCGGCGACGGACCTTTTGAAACAGATCGTAGTTTTCGCCCTTTTTCTTAACAGACATGGTTGAACGGGGTGCAGAAGTGCATGAAATGGGTGCTTACGGAAGTCCTAAAAACCACAAAGATACGGGCTTTCCATACGGCGCTAAGCACGGATTGTTTCCGAAATGGGTCTGGTTAGTTGCCAAACATAGCCCGGTTTGTGGCCAAACAGGGCCCGGTTTGTGGCCAAAAGGCGCTAAAACAGCGTCCCAGTTCCGCCGCCACGGGGGCCTTTCTTGTTGCTCCGCTTGTCGTCTTTTTTAGCGGCCTGCTTTTTGTCCGTTTGCTTGTTGTCGGACTTCCTGGCTCGGGTATCAGGGATGTTTTTGCTCGCAGGAAGGCTTTTTGCCTCCGATTTCGAAGCCTTAGGCGAGGGTTTTTCTAAATCCCACTCCACTTGGTTAGTCGGCGGCAGCACCCCCGGCTCAGCAACCTCGTCCAGCGCTTCTTCGGGGTTCAATAGCTTGATTTTGCCAACAATCGGGTCGGCAGTTAGCCTGTTGCCTTGGGCCTTCCATCCTTTGACATCAATGAACTGATCCAGGCGAAGGGTGTACTCCTCCTTGCCCCCCTTTTCTTTGACCGCAAAAAGGATCTCGGGCTCGGGTAAACTGGTAATGAGGCCGAGCCGGGAACCAGAGCTATCGTTAATGAAGGTGTAGACGCGACCTGGTACCCCTCCTTCGAATTGAAACCGCTTGACGTACCATACCTTGCTGTCCCCGTCCTGGTGAACAGCGGAGAACACGGATTCAGGGTTGAATTTCTCAAGCCGTTCCAAGCGGGCCATGTCGTAGCGATTAGTCATTTCATACCCGGTCCATTCACAAGTTCCGTCGTGGTAGATGGCCAGGAGTTGATCGCCAGTGTCGAACTCGCCCAAGGACAGCCCGCGGCCTTCCGTGTTGAGCCGGCCCACCGATTCGTCTAACCAAATGGCACGTCCTCCCAATGTAGACGTGCCAATTTCCTTGCGGGTCACTTTGCGGATGGCGTACCTGCTCACAATATTGCCCTTGGAGGAGCGGCCCTTGACTTCGAGTTCTGCAAAATCGTAATCATAGGTTTTGGTATGCGCGCGCACGCCTGGAGCCAATTGAATTTGCACCACTTCCGACTCACCATTTGGATTGGCGGTCAGGTAAAGCACTTTGGTTTTCTCCGAAGCGCCCAGGGGATATTCTTTGTCGCGGGTAATGCCCGTTACCTGGAAGCGCTTGGCGTAATTGCGCCCACCGGGTACGTCAGCGTAAATTAAGTTGTAAGTGGTGCGGTCGTCGTTTTTCTTCCACACGCTCACATGCAAAATGTCCTTTCCCACAAATTTCTTGTCGGCGATCCGAGTGACCACCAACACGCCGTCCTTGCGAAAAACAACAATATCATCCAGATCGGAACACTCCGCTACAAATTCGTCCTTTTTTATTCCGTGACCAATGAAGCCCTCTTCGCGGTTTACAAAAAGGCGGGCATTCGCAGCAGCCACCGCAACGGCCTGGATGGTTTCAAAGTCCTGCAGTCGGGTGCGGCGCTCCCGCCCTTCGCCAAAATCTTTGAGCAAATTTTCAAACCATTGAATGGCATATGGCGTCAGGTGACGAAGATGATGCTTGACTTCCTCAAGTTCCTCTTCCAGCCGTTTGATGTGTTCGTCTGCCTTAAAACTGTCGAATTTGGAGATGCGCTTGATTTTGATCTCCGTCAGGCGCACAATATCGTCCGTGGTCACTTCGCGGTTCAGCCCGGGTTTGAAGGGGTCCAACCCGCGATCAATGGCTTCAATGACGGCTTCCCAGGTTTCGCACTCCTCGATGTCGCGGTAAATTCGGTTCTCGATGAAAATCTTTTCCAAAGAGGCGAAATGCCACTTTTCCTCGAGCTCCTGTTTGCGGATTTCGAGCTCCTGGCGAAGCAATTCCAGGGTATGCTCGGCGTTGATGCGCAAAATTTCATCCACGCTGAGGAACTGCGGCTTGTCGTCCAAAATGACGCAGGCGTTGGGCGAGATTGACACCTCGCAATTGGTAAACGCATACAGCGCATCAAGCGTCACTTCCGGGCTGGCATCAGGCCCAAGCTCCACCAGAATTTCTACATTGGCGGCGGTATTATCCACCACCTTTTTAATCTTTATCTTGCCCTTCTCACTGGCCTTGACAATAGAATCCATCAGGGTGGCCGTTGTGATACCATAAGGTATGTCACGGATAACTAAAGTTTTCTTATCCAGAATGTCGATACTTGCGCGCACCCTAACTTTGCCTCCGCGCTTGCCCTGCTGGTAATCGCTAACATCCGCTATGCCGCCCGTCGGAAAATCCGGAAGCAACTTGGTTGGCTTGCCCTCCAGCACCTTGATCGATGCCCTGCAGAGTTCGCGAAAGTTGTGAGGCAGAATTTTAGTGGCCAGGCCCACCGCAATACCTTCGACCCCCATGGCCAAGAGCAACGGAAACTTGGCGGGCAGGGTGATCGGCTCCCTTTTGCGACCATCGTAAGTCAGTTGCCATTCGGTAATCTTGGCATTAAACGTGACGGTGAGCGCAAACTTGCTCAGTTTGGCCTCAATGTAGCGCGCTGCTGCTGCTCCGTCACCGGTGCGCACATCGCCCCAGTTGCCTTGAGTGTCGATGAGAAGTTCTTTCTGACCCAGGTTGACCAAGGCGTCTCCTATGGCCGCATCGCCGTGAGGGTGGTACTGCATCGTTTGCCCGATAGCATTGGCCACCTTGTGAAAACGACCGTCGTCCATTTCGCGCAGGGCGTGCAAAATGCGCCGCTGAACAGGCTTGAGCCCGTCCAGCACATGCGGCACCGCGCGCTCCAGGATGACGTAGCTGGCGTACTCCAGGAACCAATCCTCGTACAAACCCGATACAAACACAGAAGGCTTGATGGTTTCTGGAACGGACGGGGAGTTTGTGGGCACTTCGGGCTCTGTCCCCTTCGATTGGCGGCCTTTCCCCTGGCCGTTCTGATCGTCTTGCTTCTTTTTTGGCATGGTGTGCTGCGAAAACTAATCCGGCAAAGCTGCTCCTTGAGGAATCCAGTCCTTTTCTACGCGCAGGCGCTCCACGATAAACTGCTGACGCTCCGGCGTGTTTTTGCCCATGTAGTAGCTCAGCGTCTTTTCTAATGGGGAATCCTTGTTCAAGATGACCGGCTCCAGACGAATATCCGGGCCGATAAATCGCCCAAATTCATCCGGGGAAATTTCGCCCAGGCCCTTGAACCGCGTGATTTCCGCTTTGGCGCCCAGTTTGCCCAACGCGGCTTGCTTCTCCACTTCGCTGTAACAATAATGCGTCTCCTGCTTGTTGCGCACGCGGAACAACGGAGTGTCCAGGATGAACAGGTGCCCATTCCGCACCAAGTCGGGAAAGAACTGGAGGAAAAACGTGAGCAACAACAAACGAATATGCATGCCGTCCACATCGGCATCGGTGGCCACCACCACCTGGTTATAGCGCAAACCTTCCAGGCCGTCTTCGATGTTCAGCGCGTGTTGCAACAGGTTAAACTCCTCGTTCTCATAAACCACTTTCTTGGTCAGTCCGTAGCAGTTCAGCGGCTTACCACGGAGGCTAAAAACCGCCTGCGTTTGCACATCGCGTGCTTTGGTAATGGAACCGGAGGCCGAATCACCCTCCGTAATAAAGATCATGGAATCCAGGCGTCGGTCTTCGTCCTTGCCGCTGCGCGGATCGCTAAAGTGCACCCGACAATCGCGCAACTTTTTGTTGTGCAGGTTGGCCGTCTTAGCCCGCTGGTTGGCGAGTTTCTTGATGCCAGCGATCTCCTTGCGCTCCCGTTCGTTTTGTTGAATGCGCTTGAGCAGCGACTGCGCTGTTTCCGGGTTTCGGTGCAGGTAGCCGTCCAGCTCCTTCTTGAGAAAATCGTTGATGAACGTGCGCACCGCCGGCCCTTCCGGCCACAAATGCGTGGAGCCTAATTTGGTCTTGGTCTGCGATTCAAACACTGGCTCCTGCACGCGGATAGCCACTGCGCCAACAATGGACGCCCGCACATCAGAGGTTTCAAACTGCTTGCCGTAGAAATCGCGAATCACCTTGACCAGCGCTTCGCGAAAAGCCGTCAGGTGCGTGCCGCCCTGGGTCGTGTTCTGGCCGTTGACGAACGAGTAGTATTCCTCGCCGTACTGATTGCCGTGCGTCAGGGCCACTTCAATGTCATCACCTTTTAGGTGAATGATGGGGTAACGAATGCTCTCCTCGTCCGATTTGCGCCGCAAAAGATCCAGCAAGCCATCTTTAGACAGGATCTTTTGGCCATTGAATGCCAACGTCAGCCCCGCATTCAGGTAAGCGTAATTCCAGAGCTGATCATCCAGGAACTCCGGACGAAAATGGTAGTGTTTGAAAATGGTTTCGTCCGGTTCAAAACGCACATAGGTGCCATCCGGCTCGCTGGTCGCCACAATTTTCCGATCGTCCACCAGCATTCCGCGCCCAAAAACGGCTGTCTTGACTTTGCCTTCGCGGTAAGCGTTGACGGTAAACTTGCGCGACAACGCATTGACCGCCTTGGTACCCACTCCGTTCAACCCCACGGCTTTCTGAAAAGCTTTAGAATCGTACTTGGCCCCTGTGTTCATTTTGCTCACACAGTCAATGACCTTGCCCAGCGGGATACCCCGGCCAAAATCGCGCACCTCCACGTAGTCCGGAGCTACCGTGATGTCAATGCGCTTGCCGTAGCCCATCATGAACTCGTCAATGGCATTGTCTACCACCTCCTTAAGCAACACGTAAATGCCGTCGTCGGGACTGGAACCGTCGCCCAACTTGCCGATGTACATGCCCGGACGAAGCCGCATGTGCTCAATCCAGTCCAATGTGCGCACGTTGGCTTCGGTATAGGCCGTCTCCATCTGCGGCGTGTTCCTGGTCTTGTTAAATTCTGCAGCCATATCGGGGGAAGGGGGAACGGTTCGATGCACCGGGGTCAACCAAGTAGCCAGGATGTGGCTCCGTGCGGCCAAGACCCTTCGAACTAACTGGAGCCGCAAATTAACCAAGCAGCGGTTGGAACTAGCGGTTGTTTACCCACCGCTGTACAGCAAAGTGGATAAGTTTAGCCGCAAAGCAGGACGAAAAGGGGCTGTACAAGCGGGGAATGGTCAGCCTTGCCGGTGTTAAACCGGTTGACCAAGGGCTTTGAGCACGCGCAAATGACTCTTCAGAGCGCTCCAAAGACTGGGATACTCGTAGTAAGACAGGTCAAACTCGCGGGCTGTTCGCCGTACAATGTGACTCAGCTTGCGGTAGTGCACGTGGCTGATGTGCGGGAACAAATGGTGCTCCACCTGGTGGTTAAGCCCTCCGGTGAACCAAGTCACCACCGGGCTTGCCGACGCAAAATTGGCGGTTGTGCCTAATTGATGGAGAGCCCAGGTGTTTTCCATGGTGCCGCTAGGATGTGGCACAAAGTGATCTGGCCCTTCCACCACGTGAGCCAGTTGAAAAATGGTGGTGATAATGAACCCGGCGATCGCATGTGCCAGCACAAAACCCAGCACGGCAATCCAGGGATTTACCCCCAAAACGATGGGCAAAACCAAAAGGACACTAAAGTAAATGGCTTTGGTCACGCTCATGATGATCAACTCCTTGCGGGGTTCAAAACCGCCTTTTGCCGCCAATCCGTTTTTGCGGTATTCGTTCCACTGTCGAAAGTCTTTAAGCGTAACCCAACTGATGGTGGCCAGGCAATAGAGACCAAGCGCGTAAAAATGCTGAAAACGGTGATGCGGCTTGACGATTCCGTGTGGACTCAGGCGCAGAAAAGGCTTGTCGTGGATATCTTCATCCAGTTCGTAAATATTGGTGTAGCTGTGGTGCAGCAGGTTGTGCTGGATTTTCCAGGTAAAAGAGCTTCCGCCAACCAAATTCATGGTATAGCCAAGCGCCTCATTGACCCATTTGCGGCGTGAAACCGATCCATGGTTGGCATCGTGCATGACCCCTAGACCGATTCCTGCCGTGCCAAGGCCCATGACCGCGTACAACAACAAGGCCCAGGCACCCGGCAAAATGCCCATATAAATCAGCGCAAGGGGCGCAAAAAACATAGAAAGCATGACAGCCGTCTTGATGCCCATCCGAAAATCGGCTGTACGGCTTACATTATTTTGTTCAAAATACGTATTAACATTCTCTCTCAACGTTTTAAGGAACTGTTGGGGGTCTTTGCGGTTAAACCGCACATAAGGGGGCGGCGCCTTCTTAAGGCTTACTTCCGGGGAAAGGGTCTTTGTGGTACTCAAAATAGGGGGTTCTTCAACGCCGCGAAGATACGCTGAACCGGGGTTATTTAGGACCAGAAAGTACCAGAGACTCCTTCCTCCTTTGCCCAAAACATGGTAACTTTCGGGTAGGAAATTCCGACTGTCGCTCATTTTTTCTTTCTCTCTCATTCTCTCTTTCATGGAATCCTTTGGCGCAATCCTCTTGTACGCCATACCCGGCTTTGTGCTCCTCATCCTGTTGGAAAACGCGTGGGGATGGTACAAAGGCGTGCGGTATTACCGGCACATGGACACCATTTCCAGCCTTAGTTCCGGCATGACGAACATCATCAAGCAGGTGCTCGGGCTTACAATTGTCGTTCTGAGTTATGCCTGGCTCGAAAGCAAAATCGGGCTGTGGCATTGGGACGTTCAAACCCCGGCCGATGTGCCTTGGTGGGCCTGGATTGCCGGATTTATTGCGTTGGATTTGGCCGGCTACATCGGCCACCGGCTGGCCCACGAAATCAACGTGCTCTGGAATACGCACATCGTGCACCACAGCTCCGAAGAATTCAACCTGTCCTGCGCACTGCGCCAGGAAATTTCACATTTCACGAACTGGGGCGTGGTTTTTCTGCTGCCAGCGGCGCTGCTGGGCGTGCCTGATGTGGTGGTCGCCGTACTGGCCCCCTTCCACCTCTTTGCGCAGTTCTGGTACCACACCCAATACATCGGCCGTATGGGCTGGCTGGAATACGTGCTGGTCACCCCGAGCCACCACCGCGTGCACCATGCGATCAACCCGGAATACCTGGACAAGAATTACTCGCAAATTTTCATCATTTGGGACAAACTCTTCGGCACGTTTCAAGAGGAATTGCCCGATGTAAAAGCGGTTTATGGCGTCAAGCGCCCCGTGAATACCTGGAACCCGATTCTGATCAATTTCCAGCACATGGCCCTAATGGTAAAAGACGCCTGGCACACCCGCAATTGGCTCGACAAAATCCGCCTTTGGTTTAAGCCCACGGGATGGCGTCCCGCTGACGTGGCGCAGAGATTTCCGGTGCACGTGCTGCAAGATCCATACGCCCAACAAAAATATGATACGGCGGCCTCTCCGCTCCTGTTGGGTTTTAGCTATGCGCAACTGATCGTCAACAACCTGTTGCTCCTGTTCTTTTTTGGCAACATTGCGGCTATTCAGGCGGCCTGGGGTTTCGGGGGAATGGTCACCTACGGGTTGTTCATCGTCTTTGCGGTCTTCAGCTACAGCACCCTGATGGACCGCAGTGTTCACGCCGCCTGGCTGGAGCTCATCAAGTCGGCCGCAGGCATCGCGATCATAGTGGCTTTGGGAGGTACCTGGTTCGGCATGGAATCGCTGTTGCCGTTTGGGTCGGCCCTGGTGGCCGGGTGGTTTATCCTCTCTGCAAGTCTCACTGGATGGATTGTCTGGCGCGAGATCCGCGAGCCGGAGCAGTGGTCAACCGCCTAAGCAGGGTATTACACTCTGTTTAAGCCACACTAACTTAGCCAGGGTACTCTAAAGTTTTCCGGCAAGGCGCAGCACTTCAATTTCCGCCAATTTGGCCTGAAAGCGAGCGTTGTTCTGGCTGTTGCGGGCCTGTACCCATTGCAACTGAGCGTCCCGATACGCGGTGCCATCCAACAAACCCGCTTCGAACCGCTGCCGGGATCGTTCAAGATTAGCCAAGGCGGTAGCTACATTGGTCGCTTGAAGCGCTAAAATCCGCAAGGCGTTTTCGTAAGCCGTCCAGGCATTTAGCCATTCAGCTTCTAATTGCCGGCGCGTATCTTCCCGCTGCAGCAAGCTGCTCCGGTACCCCATTTCGGCATTTTGCGAGGCGATGCGGCGCGTGCCTCCCGTAAAAATGGGGACACTGAGGTTTACCCCGGCGCTAAATCCCAGGTTGCGGTTGGTGACAATAAAGCTGGCCTCCTGATCGCTCAGCGCATACCCGTAACCGGCTTCCACACTAAGGGTGGGCCAAAATCCGGCCTGGGTAACCTGCCAGTCCAGCAGGGACAAGCGTTCGTTGAGCGATGCCGCTTCTAACCGGGCATTACCCGATTCCATGGCAGCCTTGAGCGCCGCCTGGTCCATCATCTCTTGCAAGGGCACGACAATGGAAACCAAAACCGGCGCATCCACTTTTCTGCCAATCACCAGATTAAGGGCATGATTGGCCTCGGTCAATGCCTGTTGCGCTTGAAAAAGAAACACGCGATCGCTGTTCATAGCCACCTCGGCATTGAGCACTTCCAGCGTACTCCCGGTGCCATAAGACTCGCGGGTTGCCGCGCGCTCGTAGCGCTCTGAGGACACTTCCACCAATTCCTGAAAAGCCTCCAATTGCTGGGTAGTCCGCACTGCATTGAAGTAGGAGGCCACCACTTGCACCGCCAGGTTCTCGATGGCCAATTCTGTTTGGACTCCCGCAACCAAGGCCTGGGTTTTCAACAATTCGTAGGTCTTAAACGGTGCCGTTCCCATGAGGGAATAACTCAATCCAAGGTTAGCCACCGTATTGCGAGACGCCGCCCCGCTCTGTTCGATCACGGGCAGGCCGGGGTCTGCAAATTCCAGCCTGGTGTTGTTGACACCGTAGGTATAACCCCCTGAAGCTACTACACTAGGTAAGAGCCCGGCAACGCCTGGTGTGGCGCTGTTCTCCGATTGATCGCGCGCTATCCGCACGGATTGAAGAGCCAGGTTGTTCTGCAAGGCCTCGGTTAAGGCCACCTCGAGCCAAAGGGTGTCGCCACCTTGAGCGGCCGCAGTGACATTCAATGCTGCACCCGGCTGCGCCCAAACCGAACCCGCCCCTACCCCGAAAAAGGCCGCGAAGGCCAGCATCCCTACTACTCCGGCGCCTGGCCCCCGGCTGCCCGCAACAGGCACAGGCTCTGAATCGTGTGGCTCCCAGTCCAGTTCCTGTACGGCTGGCTCCACGCTTTCCGGACTCACTTTTCGATCGTTCCAGTACCACGCGGCGAAACGCTTAAGATCATTCACAGTAGCCAACAAAACGGGCAATACGATCAGGTTCAGCGCAGTTGCCACGGCTAGTCCATAGGCTACTGATACCGCCATTGGAATGAGAAACTGGGCTTGAAAACTCCGGTTCAGAATCAGCGGTGCCAAACCCGCAATGGTCGTCAATGAAGTGAGAATAATCGGACGGAAACGGCTTAGTCCGGCATCGTAAAGTGCGGTTCTAAAAGGACGGCCTTCTTTCAGGTTCTGGTTAAAAGCGGCAACAAAAACCAAGGCATCATTTACCATAATGCCAATGAGCGCGATAATGCCCAGCACCGAGAAAAAGCTGATAGGCTTATCGTGAAAAAAATGTCCCCACACAACGCCGGTATAAGAGAGTGGCAGCAACAGAAAAACCACCAGCGTTTGCAAAAAACTTCGAAAGGTGAGAACAATGAGCACCACCATCAACAGCAAAATAATGGGCATCACTGCTGCCATGCTCGCCGCCGACTTTGCTTGTTCGCGAACCTGCCCTTCAAACCCATGGCGCACGCCCGGATGCCGCGCCAAAATGGGAGGAAGAATAGTTTTCTCTATGGTTCCGATCATATCGGTTACCGATGTTTTGGAGGTGGCCACGTCGGCTTCCACCAAAATTTCGCGTTGTCCATCGGTGTGGTTGATGGCCAGTGAGCCCCGCATTAACTCAAAATTGGCCAACTCAGACAGCGGGAAAGAATGTCCGTCCGCTGTGCGAATGCGCATGTCGGCCAATTGGTTCAGGTTGGCCCGATCCTCCGGTTCGTAGCGCACCCAAACTTTGACTTCATCCAGGCCGCGCTGCAACCGCTGCACTTCGCCCCCAAAAAATCCCTGCCTCACTTGGGATACGATATCTTGTGGGGTCAATCCCAGGATGTACGCCTGCTCTTTTAATTGCAGGCGAACTTCGCGTTGGCCCAATTGATCGTTATCGGTTACATCTTTAAGTTCTTGCAAATTGCTTAATTCGGCCTTGAGCTCCTCTGCCGCTGCCCGAAGTTCCGCCAGGTCATTGCCTCGCAATCCCACGGCTACCGGTTTGCCAAACGCGGAATAAGAACCGAACGTCAATTGCTCGGCTTCGGGTATTTGGCCTGTTTCTGCCCGTATGGCTTCCGTAACTTCCAATATGGACATGCCCCGTTGTTCCGTGTCCAGCAGCAGAATGTTCATGGTGCCGGTGTGACTGCCGTTGACTCCTAAACGCTTGTCAATGGCCAGCACGATGTCGCTGCTGTCCTCGCGCGCACTGGACAAGCTGCTGTTGGCCTTCAAAACAGCTTGCTCGATGTGATCGAGCCATTGCTTCGTGATTTCTTCGCGGGTGCCCGACGGCATAATTAAGTTCACGGCAATCTCATCGCGCTCAATAAAGGGAAAGAAGGTTGTTTTGACTAGCCCCCCTTTGATGGCGCCCAAGCTGCCCAAGAGCAGAGCAACAGGAATAGCCAGTCCGATTGCTTTGTTGTCCAGGAAGAAGCGGAGCACGGGTGCATAGAGCCGGTCGCGCTGAAAAATCATAAAGCGGTTGCTGGCCTCCAGCAGCCGATTGGACTTGTGGTTAGGGTCAAGTGCTTTTGAATGGGCAACGTGTGCAGGAAGGGTCAAAAAGCCCTCGAGCAGCGAGAAAAAAAGCGTGGCAATGACAATAAAGGCCATCTGGCTAAAGAAATCGCCGATGCGTCCTTCGATGAAAAAGAAGGCGGAAAAAGCGACCATAGTTGTTAATATGGCGGTCAAAACCGAAGGTAAAACTTCGAGGGTTCCATCCATCGCTGCCCGAATACGCGGCTTGCCCATTTCGAAATGCCGATAGATGTTTTCTGAAACAACGATGCCGTCGTCCACCAGAATCCCGATCACCAAAATCATCCCGAACAGCGAGATAACGTTTATGGTGATGCCGGCGAAGCCCGCCAAAATGAACATGCCGGCAAATGATATAGGAATGGACAAGGCTACCCAAAACGCCAGGCGCAAATTCAAAAACAGCGCCAGGATGATGATCACCAGAAAAAAGCCCTGTATGCCGTTGGTCTTGAGCATGTCTATGCGTTGGCGCAGGGTCCTGGACGAATCCGTGATGATTGACGCCTCCACAACATCCTGTCGCTCATTAAAAGCAGTTACGTAATTGCGCACCGTATCGGTGATGAACAGGATGTCTTCGGTATTGGTGTTAAAAACGTCTACTGTCACCGAAGGGGTACCGTTGTATTCGCTGCGAATAGGGGTTTCCGCCCAAGCGTCCCGCACATCCGCCACATCGGCCAAGCGAACAATGCGGCCATCCGAGGCCGTCTTCAACACCAGATCCCGGAGGTCTTCGGCGAAATAGCCCTTTCCGTCGTAGCGAATCAGGAGCTCTTCTTCTGCCCCTTTTACAGAACCGCCCGTCAGTTCCAGATTGCCTGACCGAACCTTGTTCATCACTTCCTGAAAGTTGAGGTCATAGGCGCGCAAGGCATCCTCGCGCAAGTTGACCACTATTTCCTCTTCTGGAAAACCGCCCAGCGTCACTTTTGAAATACCTTCTACCGCAAGCAAATCCCGCTCGACTTCACGGGCTTTGGCCTTCAAGGCGTTCAGGTTCACTTCACCGTGTATGGCAAAAGTCATCGCTAACGCTGTCGATTCAATCTTGAACACCACCAGCGGCTCCATCCCCACCGGGAAAGACGAAATACGGTCTACTGCGTTTTTCACATCTTGCAGAACCAGATCGGTGTTGCTGCCTCGTTTCACTTCAATGTTCAGCGAACCGCTGTTCTCGCGAGAAACCGAAGTAACGCGGTCCACACCGCTGGTGCCTCGCAGTTCATCTTCGATTTTCAGGACAATCCCTTCCTCAATTTCCTCTGGGCTCGCTCCCGGGTAGATCACTTGGATGCTAATAGCCCTGCTCGGGGTCTCCGGAAAAAAGGACGACTGCAACCGGCTCAGGCTGATCAGGCCAAAAATGACCAGCACAAACAGCAGCACGTTGCCTGATACTGGATACTTAATAAAATATGAAATAAGACCTTTCATACGTTCTGATTTGAATGGAAGTGGAACAGATACAGGAGGTATTTAGGGAGCTTCAGCCAAACGCACCGCCATGCCCAGGTGCGCACCTGGCAGACGTTGGTTCACCAAGCGCTCACCGTCGACCAGACCGCTGGCTACCACCTGATTGCCGTAACTGTAGACCACTTTGGGTGTCCGCAGTGCCAGGGTCTCCGCCTCAACGATCCAAAGGCTGCCATCATCGCGCAGGAGGCCGCGATCCAGACTAATGGCCCCTTCAACCGGAGCACCTTTGATGGAGCCGCTTAGATACAAGCCTTCTCTAAGTCCCGGACCATCAACTTTAATATAAGTTCTAATAGTCTGCGTTCCAGGATCAACAGATTGGCTGATGCGATCGATGGTACCTTCCCACTGGCCGGTGCCACCTTCTTCGCGCAACATGACTTCCAATCCCGGGCGCACATAGCCAAGATCAGCCTGCGCGATGGAGGCTTCCAACTCATAGCGCTCAGGATTGAGGAACTCGCCGATTTTAGCCCCGGCGCGGATCAGGCTCCCCGGATCAACATCGCCCTGAACCACGACACCCGAAAACGGTGCATAAACGGTGAATTTGGCCAATTGTGCTTCGGCGGCGGTGATGCTGTAATATTGGTTAAACACATTGTTCACCGCTAGAAAATTTTGCGCCTTTTCCTGCTCAACCTCCGGCAGTTCACGCAACGGCGCTTTGGCGTCATACGCGCGCACGTATGCCTCCCAGGCCGGCGAAATATCTGGGTAATCCACTTTCAAGTCAGCCAGAAGCCGGATGAGCAGGCTCTGGTAAGTGGAACGCTGCGAAATCAACTGGAGGCGCTGATCGGTTTCATCCAGCCGAAACAGCACTTCGCCCTGCCGGAAATAGGCGCCCTCCTGAAATGCCTTACCGCCGCTGAGCAGCCTGCCGGATACTTCAGCATAGAGCTCCACTCGCTGGCTGGCCCGAAGGCGACCCGTCAAAGGCACTTCGGGCTGCACGGTTCCGTTGCGCACTTCCAACACATTTACTGCCGGGGGTATGCTCTTGATCACTTTGCGAGCAGGCTCCTCTTTTTGGGCAGCCATGAATTTGTTTAACCCAAAGCCAGCAGCCAGAATCAGCACAGCAACGACGAGGGAAATTCTTCTGAACCACATACAAGATTGGTTAGGTTATGTTAGTGAGCGGGTCCCTTGCGGGTCTTTTGGTGGGGAGCGGCGGTTTTGGGCACTTTGCTGATGGCAGCAATGATGAAATCAGCCACTTCAGTTTTTCGACTTTCCAGAAAACGATCAAACTCCAACTCGCCCATACCATGTGAATTCATGATCATGGGGCGAGCCAAAAAAGGATGGGTGCACAACGAGATGATGTTGGTCATGAGTTGCACAGGATCCGTTTGACGAATGAGACCGCGATGCTCGGCGTCCTTTACCAGCTTTTGAACCGCTTGGGCATATCCCTGCTTGCGCTTATGGCCCATGCAGGTTTCCCATAACCCGGGATGGCGCTTGAGCTCCATCAAAACGAATTGCGGCAAATAAGGGTGTTCCTGCAAGAAGGTGATCTTGGCCCGTACAAAAAACCGGATGTGGTCAAAAAGATCGCCGCCTTTTTCAATGACCGCGGAATGAACGGCTAACATGGCCTTGAAGTCCTGCTCAAACACGGCGGTGAACAACTTCTCTTTGGAGCGAAAATAGTAGTGGAGCAATGCCTGGTTTAACCCTGCAGTTTCTGCAATCTCCTGCATGCGGGCTCCGTCCATACCGCGCAAATGGAAAACAGTGCGGGCGGCATCCAGGATGAGTACTTCCGGTGACTTATCCATCCGCGCATTTATCTCGTTGCACGCAGCCGGCAACGCTGCAATTTTGGGTGAAAGGGCTAAACGCATTTCCTCAACCCTTGCAGGTGGTTGCAACGGTTCCGCAAGCTGGTGTTTACCGGGGGTTTTTCGGGCCATAAACGAGCGCTAAAGTAGCGCGCGCTTTTCATAATTTAACCATCCGGTTAAATTAGTTCATTAACGTTTAAACACGGAATTTTTAGACGCTTCGGCCCAGTCCTCGCTGAACCTCTCCTGCACGGCTTCAAGCTCAGCTGGGGCAATAAAAGGCTCTGAAAACCAACGCTTTGGCAAAAATCGGGCAGCATACAATACCGCGTAACAGGCCAGGAGCCTGCCCCTACGGCCAAGCCAATTGGTCTTGCCGTGGGCTATGGGCTGGCGAAACCAGCGGCGGCTGAACACCCGCATGACCAGCAACTGATGCTCGCTGTACGAGGCGTGGACCTTATCCAACCGTATGGCACCCTGATCGTAGGTAGCGCCCAATAATCCCGCGAACTGCTGCAGCCACACCGAGGGGTCTGCCCGTAAATCCTCGTAAAACAACACTTTCGGTGGCCGGTCGAAACACTCCTCCAAAAAGCGAAGTTTTGGCATGAACAAGCCGTCAGCCAATTTCCAGAGGCCTTGGTCTGCCACTGCGTCAATAAACGCAGAAAATGCCAGCGGGCTGCCATTCTTGATGTGCCTTCGGTACTGCGAAGCAAACCACCCATCCTGCCTGCGCAAAACAATAACAGGAACTATGGTCACTCCTTCCCTGCCCTTCAATTGATTGCGAAACCAAGTACACTCGCGCTCCAATTGCTGGTCGAATTCGCGGCTGATCAGGTAGCGGCCCGGTCCCTGCGCTGCCAGCCATTCCGGTGCACGGCGATAACGCGTGCGCTGCAAATATCGGATGCCCTTCAAGCGCGGAAAGAAAGCGTATTGCAAGAATGTGGAGGCTGCCTTGCCCAGGCCTACGTGGAAAAATACCACCTGACCTGCTTCGGTGTTGCCGGCGGGTACGGGGGTCTTTCCACTGGAAGAAGAAGAGGCTGACCTTGCGTCAGCGTCTCGTGCAGCCATCAGAACTCACGGTTCGGGTCCCAAGCCTCCAGGTAGTCGGCTACGCGGCGCACGAAACTGCCGCCGAGGAAGCCGTCCACCACGCGGTGGTCGTAAGCGTGGCTGAGAAACATCATGTGGCGAATGCCAATGAAATCACCTTGCGGCGTTTCAATGACTGCCGGTTTTTTCCGGATGGCGCCTGCCGCCATGATGGCCACTTGTGGTTGGTTGATGACGGGTGTGCCCATCACGTTGCCGAACGTGCCAACATTGGTCACTGTGTAAGTGCCGTCCTGCACTTCTTCTGGCTTGAGTTTGCCAAGGCGGGCGCGGTTGGCCAGATCGTTGACGGCTCGCGTCAGGCCGAGCAGGTTGAGCTGGTCGGCACGCTTAATGACCGGCACGATCAAATTGCCGTTGGGCAGCGCAGCTGCCATGCCAATGTTGATGTCTTTTTTGACCAAAATCCGATCGCCATCCACCGACACGTTGACCATCGGAAAATCGCGAATGGCTTTAACAATGGCCTCAATGATGATGGGCGTGAACGTAATCTTTTCTCCGGTTTTCTGCTCAAAGGACTTCTTGATCCGTTCGCGCCACTGCACAATCGGGGTCATGTCTGCCTCCACAAACGAGGTCACGTGCGGCGAAGTGTGCTTGGACCGAACCATATGTTCCGCAATCATTTTGCGCATGCGATCCATTTCCACAATCTCCACATTGCCGCTGACCATCGGTTCGGCGATCACTCGGGCTCCGCCCGCAGGAATTGCAACGGGCGAAGGGCTTTGTGCGGGAATGGCCCCCGCCGGCGCAGCCGCGGAGGGGTTCGCTGAATCAGAAACTGCCGCCAGTGCCGATGCGCCAGCCATATCGGCCAAGGCTGCTGGTGCTCCCGTTTTGCGAGACTGCACAAAATCCAAAATATCGCGCTTGGTGACCCGGCCTTCGCTGCCCGTTCCGGGCATCGCTTCCAGCTCGGTCATAGAAATGCCTTCTTCACGCGCAATGTTCAACACCAACGGACTGTAAAACCGTGCCCCACCTGCGGCCGGGGTTGCTGCAGCGTGGCCACCTGATCCGTTGGCCGAAACTGCAACGGGTTGAGGCGATGACGCAGGAGGCTTGGCAGCCGCCTCAGCTTGAGCTGCGCTGGCTTCAACCTTATCCGAAACGGGTGCCTGATGGGCATCGTGCGCTGGTGGAGAAGCCGCCGCCGGCGACGCCACGGCGCCAACCTGTTCCCCTTCCGTGGCAATCACCGCGATGATCTTGCCGATTTCTACGGTCTCGCCTTCCGGAAAACGCATTTCCACCAAAACACCAGCATAGGGAGACGGGATCTCGGAATCTACCTTGTCCGTTGCGATCTCCAAAACTGGCTCATCGAGCTCTACCGAATCTCCGGGCTGCTTGAGCCATTTGAGAATGGTAGCCTCCATGATGCTTTCGCCCATTTTGGGCATAATCAGTTCTGCCAAAGCCATTTAGGCAAAATTTTGTCTATAAATTGAGGGTGTCCTAACGCTGTAAAGGTAATGGTTTTTAAGGCCTTATGCCATGCCAGGAGCCGCTGTTTAAAGTCGATTACGAGTTGACTACTGTGATTGCAAGTTGACAACCAATACTAGTTGATCACTCGTTGACGACCTGAAAAGTGAGCCGCCTGCACTCCAGGCTCCTGCATGTTTTCTATCCCGTATTTTTTGTGTCAAAGAAAACGAAATGCGATAAAGCACACCTGATAATTATGCAAAAATTAAACTTTCTTTTGATAGTAAACACAATTATTATTAGAGTAGCCCTTTGTATATCGTTGAAAAGCAGTAGTTTTGGGGTCTAAACTCCATTCAATGAAAAAGTTACTAATTTTTTCCATGGCCTTATCCGCGGCACTGGGAAGCATGGCACAGGTGTCCGTCAGCCTGAACCCGCAGGCCGGTGTTATCGGTATTAAGACAACAGACGAACCATCAACTGGCATCAACACTAAAAACAAAGTGGGTGCTATAGTGGGTCTCGACGGCAGGGTCGGCGGCCGTTTCTACTTCCAGCCAGGGGTGTTCGTGACCACTTCAAAGACTCTTTACAACTTTGAAGACAGCTTGGGCTTCGACGACGACGAGCTGGCGCGAACCAGCCTGAGAATCAAAGCCATGGCGGGTGCAAAAGTGTACGACTCGGAACACTTCAGGGTCCGCTTAGCCGTGGGTCCTACTTATGACTTTTTGATCAGTCTTAAGGATGACGGAAACACGCTGATAGACAAGGAAGAATTCAGGGATGGCACCTTCAACTTGGACGCCGCTGTCGGTTTGGATTTCTATTTCCTGACCTTTGATGTCGGTTATACCTATGGTATTTCAAACGTCTGGCAGGAGAACAGCAATTTCAATCCCAATGCCCGTTACCAGGGCATCTATGCAACGCTGGGTCTAGTGTTTGGCCTGACCGAATCTAACTAGGCAGAAACCAGCCTCGGCCTTGTGATTCTATCTGCGCATCGCCTTGAATTTTCTGTATCCATGAACGGCTCAGTACACCAGGTGTGCTGAGCCGTTTTTTTTGTCGCCTAACCCAGTGCACCATCCATCAACCGCCGCAGCATATTCAACGCGGCAACGGTGCTCCACTCAATATTGCCGGCGCGGTCTCCGGGGAATTGGACGCGTTTTACGTGCGAGACTCCGTCGCGGGTAGCCACTCCGATGTACACGGTGCCGACAGGTTTTTCATCCGTACCACCGTCCGGCCCGGCGATGCCGGAAACGGCTGCAACGATATCGGCGTCAAAGACCCGCAGAGCTCCCGCCAACATCTCCTGCACCGTTTCGCCCGAAACGGCTCCAAAACGGGCCAGGGTACCAGGATTGACGCCCAAAAGGGCAGACTTGGCTTCGTAGCTGTAAGCGGTCACGCCCCCGCGGAACCACGCGCTGGAGCCGGGAACGCGTGTAATACGGGCGGCAATCTTGCCCCCGGTGCAGGACTCCGCGATGCCCAATTGCCAGCCCCGGGCAGCTAAACGCTCCAACACACCCTCTTCCAGGCTGCTGTCGTCCAAGCCATAAACAAACTCGGCAATGCGCGCCCGAAATTGGTCTAACCACTGTTGCAACTCCGCCTTTAAGGCTTCAGCACCCGCACCAATACCGGTCAAACGCAACTTTACCTGGCCCAAACTGGGCAAATACGCCAGCTTAATGTGCGGGGGAAGGGCGTCTTCAAGATCCGCGACTTTTTCCGCTATTTGGCTCTCCCCGATGCCGGCCGTGAGCAGGTGGCGGTGTTGTACCGGAGGAAGTTCGAATCGCTTTCGCAAGGCGGGCAACACTTGTTCGGTCATCAGGTGCTTCATTTCATGCGGCACCCCGGGCATGGACACCAACACCCTGTTGTTGCGTTCAAACCACATAGCAGGCGCCGTTCCGCGCCGGTTGAGCAGGATTTTGGCCCCATCGGGCATCAGCGCCACGTTGCGGTTGAGCAGGTTCAAGGGTCGACCCCACTTTTTGAGCAGCCGCTCCACTTCATCCAACACACCCTGGTGTTCTACCAAGGCCATGCCGAAGAAATCCGACAGCGTTTTCTTGGTTATGTCATCGCGGGTTGGGCCGAGTCCACCGGTCACCAATACCAGGTCAGCTCGTTTCAAACTGCGTTCCACCGCTTCTACAATGGCCGGACCTGAGTCTGCGACCGATAAAATTTCGCGCACAGCCAGGCCCAGTATGTTAAGCTCAGCAGCCATCCAGGCAGAATTGGTGTCTACCGTTCTGCCGATGAGGATTTCATCGCCAATCGTAATCAAGATAGCTTCCATAGTAAACTGGGTTGAAAAGCCCCGGGCCGCGCAAAGGTAATCGCAGGCTGCGGGCTGCTTTGGCCCGCAGCCTGGTTTTAGCGTATTTTTCCGGCCACAAGGCGCTGTCCGGATTGCGGTAACCCCAGGCAAACCACATCGACAAGCTTCTAATAACCTCTTTTTATCTACCTATGAAAGGCCAATTCCTCGCTTTTTCGCTGCTCCTGCTCATCAGCCTGCCCTCCTGCGACCCGGAAACATTAAACAGCATTTTAGCTACCGCCGGCGGCGCAGCCGGAGTGGGCTCCATTTCCAACGGCGAAACGATCATGGGCCTAAAAGATGCTCTTAAACAAGGAGCTAATAATGGCGCAGGCACCGTCAGCAAACTCAACGGATACTTTGGCAATCCGCTGATTAAGATTCCCCTTCCCCCCGAAGCCGAACCCATCATCAACACGCTCAGCAAAGTTCCCGGCGGCCAAAAACTGCTCGATGACGCCATGCTGGCGATCAATCGCGCGGCAGAAGAGGCGGCTAAAGAAGCGGCCCCCATTTTTGTCAGCGCCATCACTTCCCTGACCATCAGCGATGGCATGGACATCCTCTTTGGCGAACAAGACGCCGCCACCCGTTACCTGGAGCGCACCACCACACCACAACTTACTGCCAAATTCAGCCCGGTTATTGACCGGACCATGGCCAGCACCAATGCCACCAAATATTGGGGCGATGTGATGAATGCGTATAACAAAATCCCGTTGGTAAAAAAAGTCAATCCCGATCTTGGCGACTTTGTCACCGAGCGCGCCTTGTTGGGCTTGTTCGTCATGGTCGAAAAAGAAGAGGAGAAAATCCGTACCAACCCGGGTGCCCGAACCACTGACATGATGAAGAAAGTGTTTGGTTATTACGACAGCAACAAGAAATAACATAACTTATATTATTAAAATATATCTTTTGAATATGACTCGATCCGTTCGGA
>Ga0209591_10001304_pt1 | contig 31426 bp, 19 predicted proteins | sample MAT01_FD_187207 | JGI IMG/M metagenome (GOLD analysis project Ga0209591, IMG submission 187207) | Freshwater microbial communities from Lake Fryxell liftoff mats and glacier meltwater in Antarctica - MAT-01 (SPAdes) (version 2) | ecosystem: Environmental > Aquatic > Freshwater > Ice > Liftoff... | reverse complement strand
CTCAAGAGGATCCTGGGGAACACCGAAGCTGGACTCTCGAACGGGCAAGGCTGGATTTATCAAGGCTTCATTGAAGATCGACTTGGCGCCCTGCGACCCCAATCATTCGAGGAGACAGCTTCCTGTATCGGCTGTCACGGTGGAATCGGTGCCTCCACCGACAGCACCTTCTCATTCCCAAGGAAGCTTGGCGCCGGTGCCTTTCAGCACGGCTATTACTCAACGGCGGAGCGTGGCTTTGACGGCGTGCCAGAACCCAAGCGCGCCGACGGACGCTACGAATACTCGCTCTACCTAGAACAAACTCGAACCGGCGACGACTTCGGGACCAATCCTGAGATCGCCGCTCGTTTTTTTGATGCTGCAGGTGCTCTGAAGCCGGCCAGTGTCAAAAAGCTCCACACCAACATTGCGCTCCTCCTCCTCCCCTCTGAAAGTCGTGCAGTACGCCTCAACGCCCTCTATCGGGCACTCGTGGAAGCGCAAACCTTCACCCGGGGTCGCGAACCGCTCAGCTCGACGTCAGCCTTGGTGCACACGACGCTAGCCCCAGAGCTGCCAACCGGGGTCTCGTGTCAGCTATTTGTCTTTGCCGGAACTCACGAAAAAGTCGATGGAATCTTTTCGAAGACGAACCTTGTAGCCGGGGACGGGCCCGCGGAACTGAAACGTGATTTCAGCTCCTGCCTGGGTGTTATTGGTCCGAACCCGCAGGATCCGTCGATCGCGCTGCTCGATCATCCGACCATTGTCGAGAACTTTGCGGCCAGCGAGCGTCACCTTGAAACCGGTGGGTGTCGGTGTTCCAGTGAGTGCGCCACCTGGTGCATCCAGCTTCAACTTGTAGACAATGGGCAACTCCAGATCACCCCGCTGGAAAGGCTTCACATCTTCAGGTTTCTTGGCGGGCTTCGCATCTTCGGTGAAGGTTTCATCCTCCTGAGCAGCCGCACGCGAGAGCTGAAGCTCGCGCTCTCCTTCATTCATCGCTAGCTCGGCCGCCACCTCGACAGGGGCCTTGGGTGCCGCCTCCAAGGTGGCCATCGGAGTGGGACCAAAGAGTGGCACCTCTGCCACGATGCCTTGCTTCGGATCGGCTTTCGCCACTGCAGCTTTTTCTGTAGCCCCCGGCGCAGCCCCAACGTTGGGCGTCGCGACGTTCGGACTGGCAGCGGTGGCGGCTACTGCGACTGGCACCGGCGCTGATTCCGGCTTGTTTCCCCCGTGCAGTGTGATGAAAGCGGTGACGCCGAGGAGCAGAGCTCCAACGCCCAGTGTTCCGAGAAGCCTCACCTTCGGAGGCATTCCGGCCCAAGCTGAGCTCACCTCCACCACGGGACTCGACTGTTGTCGGAGTCCGTTGCTCGCCACCGAGCGCACTCCTGTCTTCGGTGGCGGTGCATTGGAGAAACGCCCCTCCGGCGGCGGCGCGGTGCGTCGAAGACGCTCCTTATTCTCGGTTGCAGGTTTTCCAATTCTAGCGCGAGCCACTTCGAACACTTTTCCTAAGCCGCCCGCTGCCTTTTCGCTCAGCGAAGCCAGATTGGAACCGGCGCCTTTGGCAAGAACTGCCGCTTTGGCGGCCCACTTGCCCATGCGTTGCCCCAACTCGGCAAGTTCGCGGGCGCTGAGCGCGTCTTCTTGCTCGCCGGGAGTCGACTCCGCCTCGACTGCGTCCGTTGCACTTGCTGCGACGCTCTTGCGCTGAGACTTGTCCGAGAACCGAGCTTTGGTATCGACCACCGCGGGCTCGGGAGTTTGGTCGATGCCAGGACGCCGTAAGGTAACGAGTAATTGTGGCACCTGCGTGCGCGGGTCGATCGAAACTTCTACGCCGTCGATCAACGCCACGAAGTTGGGGTTCTCGTCACCAGATTCAACTTCAATTTCTCGACCCACCGTCAGAAATTCCAGATTGGAGCCCACTTGAACGCGACGCCGGCTACTGCCCTTCACGCGTGCCTTCATGGGCGCGGCAAGGCCTTCAATGTGTAAGCGCACCTTCGTCCCCGGTTCGACGTCGAGGAGCGCTTGGGGGCTCACTTCGCGCGCCTCGGCCGCTTGAAGCGCGGCCGGTGTGCACAAGGCTTTCAGGGCATCGACGCTGCTTCCGTCGAGCGCCGTGAATTGCACACCAAATTCGCCATCGCCTTCGGCGGCATCGCGACGCCAAATAACTTGGCCTTCAACCACAATCTGCCGGCCGTGGCTCTCGAAGCGACACACGAGAGATTGGCCCTGTTCGGGTACGAAGTGGGTCCGAAGCTGCATGCCGCGGGAGCTCACATTGATAGATTGAGCCTCAAAAGCTGCGCTCTTGGGCTCCTGCCCACAAATCTCCACCCGACTGTCCACGTGAACTCGTGCGGCGTTAGGGGAGCGGCGTTCTTGGTTCTCTAGCATCTGAATCAAAGCCTCCGGGGCACGGTGCACTTGCCCTCGCCTCCCGGACTACGGCAAACCCGCCAAATCGGCCAAATTTACTGCGAAACGGAGGGGGCTTGGGGCGGCATGCGGCCCGTTTGGGCTAGGACGTTCACCGACTTCACGTGCTCTCGGGTGAATATCGAGTGGATTCATAAGTCCAATTTAGGGTCACTCGAATGACTGATCGGAGCACCTGCAGATAGGTGGCCACCTTTTCTCGCTCGGGGGCCTCGAAATTAGGAAGTGACTCTGAGAGCGCGATAAACTCGCCTGTGACGGTATTCACAAGATCAACGACTTCCCGCGCCGCATTGGGAGGAGGTAACCCGCGATGTTTCTCGAATACCGTCACCAGATTGTGCACATCTCCGTGAATCCGCTCCTTGTCGTAGGAGAGCAAATCGTTGGTCCAGCAGATGATGTTGCCAGCCATTTTCGCCAGTTCCCTGAGCTCAGGGCAATCCCGCGTGCTGGCGTTCAGTGAGATGCGCTCCAACGGCTCGATCAATGCAAAGAAGGAGGGAACGGCTCCTGCGGCGGGGCGGAATGTTAGGTACGAAACTTCATCGGGGACAATGTTGGCGCAACGATTGTTTGCCTCCCAAAGCATGCCTCCAAAGTATGCTCGGTTACCTTCGGCGAACTCAAGAAGTTGACTCGCAGTCGTGTACTCTCGGGCGCGATTCCAAATGTTTTCGAAGGCTCGAGCCAAATTCGACGCCCCTGGTCGGAGGCGCCTGTTTTCTAGGGTCTGCTCAAAATCCTTAAAGAACTCTAACAGCCTTGTGGGCCGGCTCCCGACGGGGGTTTCGTCCCCGACATCGTCGAGGGCAAACGCCCAACACACGTAGTCCGACGCGAGTGCAAGTTCTCGGGGGCCGCAGAAAGGATAGAATCCCGCTACGAGTGTCGTTAGCTGGGCTCGCTCTGCCTTTCGAAGCCCAGAATTGCTTAGTACGCCCCACTGTGCCAGCCACTCAAGTGAACCCCGTTGGGCCTTGTCGCAGTTCGGATTGATCAGGAGGGGGAAAGGACAGCAGATGGCGTCGAGCAGCTCCGTACGGCTCGGTAATGAATTATCCCACACACGCTTTAGTCCCGCTCGCGACAATCCGGGCATGGCGACGCCTAAGGGGCGACCTTCAGGCTCCAGTCCGTCTTTTTTGCTCAGGCTTTTGTTATCCATTATCTCCGCCAATCGTCGGCCGTTGTGGGTCATCGCATGGCTCTGTCTTCAGCCAGGAAACAACTTCCTAGCTCGATCCCTCCCGGAGGTGAGATCGAGTCCGAGGTCTTGGCCCCAGATGTCGTTTGGACCAGGTTCATTGGGCATATTACACATAAGATGGCAGCGCTTCGCTTACCGCAGTTCAAGTTAGCATTGGTGTCAACAAGAACTCCGTCCTGGATCATGGACCTCAGGTTGATGAGGGGATTTGAGCCGCTCGCAGTGAAGGCTGGGGCTGAGTGGTGGAGGCAGTACAAGGAAAGCCACGGGGAGGCGGTTTTCTTCGTTTCTGACCAGGCAGCAGCCCGTATGGCAGGCGCAAGTTTGAGCTTCAGCGTGGGATTGCGAGTTCTGACTTTCCCGACACTTGACGAGTGTCTTGACCACCTGGGTGTCTCGACCCGGGTACCGTCAGCTGCTAGCAAATAGCCGAGATTCGGCGCCGCGCCCGCGTAGAGCTTGATCCCCAAGTGCTCCTAAACTTGTTTGTGATCTCTATCTCAACGTCGAACACGAGATAGTAAGCATGCTTACTATCTTCCAAGGAACGAAAGGGGTAGCTCACCTGGCGCGCCTACGGCGCTGCCCCGCAACCTCACATCCCGGTCGTGCCCCTCACGCAGCGACCCGCACGACGGGGCGATGCCGGGGAGGGGCGGCTGACGCGTTTCGCGGCAGCGGGGTGGGCAGCAAACACCAACTTGGTGTCCACTTGATCGCTGGCAGTGACCACTAACGCTATGCATTGTGTTCGAGTTGGCCGTCCGCGTGAACCCGTGCGGCGTTTCGGGGAACGGCGCTGCCCACCTCGCCGACACCGGCATATGGCCCTCCGGCGCGACCTGACGTAAGACCTGGACCGAGCCGTTGGTTGGCTGGCAGGGTATGGCACTCTCAATCATCGTTCGTTCTGGTACTCCGGCCTCGCGGCGGGCGCCGCGCATCTCGCTGGACGCACCGAGGATTATCATTGGGCGTGCTCGAGGTTGCGAGGTTCGGCTTCCGGACCCGAGCGTGAGTCAGCGCCATGCCTCGATACGTCAGCGCGGCGCCGACTACATTATTCTCGATGAAGGTAGCGCGAACGGCACATTTGTCGGCTCTGTACGCCTAGCACCGCAAGCCCCCCGCGTGATTCGTTCGGGGGACCTCGTCCGGATCGGGCGTGTTTGGCTAGAGCTTTTATTTGATCACGCCGCCCCTGATCCCAACGTCAAGCAGCACACCTACGAAATGGCGCTGTCGCTCGTGGCACAGGCCCTCGCCGCGGAGGGTGGGCCCACGAGTCCGCGCGTCAGCGTGGCCATTCCCGTAGCGCCGGGAGTGGATGCTGAAACCTACGTGGATATTGTGGAGTTTGAGCAGGCCTATATCGTTGGCCGTTCACATGCCGAATTGATCGTCGACGACCCGGATGTGTCACGCCGGCACCTTGAAATCATGCGCCGCGGTGAAGATATTCTGGTGCGCGACGTCGGTTCCAAGAATGGCTCGTATCTCAAGAATGAACGCCTCGATCCTTTGCTGTGGCAGCGCTGGGATCCCGAATGCCAGGTGAAACTCGGCGGCACCACGCTTCGGCTCTCAGATCCGGTGACCGCCGCGCTCAACGAACTTGAGGCTGTGGCTGAGGAGCTCCTGCGAGAGGATGAAATCATTGACCCACCCGACGCCTCCGAGAGTGAAGACTCCGCAGGTTGGACGGGCGGCATCTCTCGCACCATTGAACGCCGCTCAACGGCACCGAGAGAAACCAACCCCCAGCTCTCCCAGGCTTCCAGGCTGCCTAAGGAGGGCGCGCTCCGAGCGGAAAAACCCCGGGCCGGCCGCGGCGAATTGGCGATTGGCCTGATGGCGTTGATCGTCATCTTGACCAGCGTGCTTGGGCTGTTCTGGCTCTTTGCCTTGAACTAGCCGCCGTCCTTACGGGGCCCCTCGTTGTAGCCACGCGGGCGATACTTCGGATCGACTCCCCCGTACTTGACACCGTTACTCACGATGTCGTTCGCGAGGTAGGAAAGCCACGTGCCAGGATGCGCACGCGCCAAACCTGAAAGCTGCTGCTGGCGCGCAGCACCCAGTGCTTTTTCATTCCACATGCATTGCAAGGCCAGAGCAATCAGGTTCGGATCATTGGGTCCAAGTTCGAATCCGGTCACAAAAAACGGCCAAGCTTCGTCGGTTCGCCGCAGACGGCACAGTGTGTCGCCTTGGTAGATGTGAGCCATGGGCCAGGTTGGCGCCAATTCGAGCGCAGTAGTGTTACTCTGCAAGCGCTCCTTGAGCTGCCCGCGAGCACCCAACATGACCGAATAGTTCAAATGGGCCTTAGCACTGTAGGGAACCGATGCGCGCGTCCCGCGCCAAAATGTCAGATCATCGCTGTAATCGAGCGCATGCCGGCGAGCCTGAACTCCTTGGAAACCTAGAAAGGCGGCAACCGCCAACCAGGCATCCGGCTTGAAACGGCGCCTTTCGACCCAGGCCGCTAGGGCCACACCGAGACACAAGGAAGTTCCCAAAGCAGGCAAATACCAAAACCGCTCCGCCCGAACGGTTGGCAAAAGCACGGGAATGTTGGAATGCGGGAAGTACGCCACGGGAAACCAAACCAAGCCCAGTGCAACCAAAAGATAACATCCAAGCGATTTGCGGAGCTCAATCGCAAACAGCGGCCCGAAAGCTCCGCCACTCTCCTTAACCTCGGCCCTGAACGCGCGCTCAGCGAAGAGCGAACGTACCCACACACCCAGGCCTACGAGCGGCGCACCCACGAGAGCTAGCGCCCCGAGCACACTTTCTAAGAATATCGGATTCTTCGGCGGCAGCTCCTGGGGAAATGAGTAATCAGCGCTCAGCGTCCAAGGCGCCACCACTTGAATCAAACCGCCGAAATAGACACGCAAAGCGCCCCCAATCCGGAGCGGAGTGGCCGCAAGCGCCAACGGATTGTTGATAGGATCCCGAGAGAGCTGTGGCTGATGAAACCACTTTAGAAATTCGTGCAGAGCCCGTGCCGCGAACGGCGAATCCGGGGCGAGCGGAGTCGCGAGCTCTGCCGGCAATGCCACAGGGAACCACTGGCGCCTGAGGTAGGTGTAGAGAACCAGCGCTGATACGCTAGCGAGGAGCGCAGCCAACCCGCGCGCCAGCCGCGCCGGTTTTGTTGGAAAGAAACACGGCGCCAAGACGATCGCAGCCACGAAAACCAGAGGAACGAGCACGATCGCACTCTCTTTACTGAAAAGCCCAAACAACAGGGCCAGAAGCACGCCGACGAAACTCCAACCAATCCGCAGCCTGAGCGCACTCAACGCCAAGAGCGCACTCAGTCCTGAGAGGACATCCGCCAAACCCACCACCCCACAAATCGCCTCGGTTAACAGGGCGCAGAGCAGGAAACAGGCGCCCGAAAGCCACGCGACGCGTCGCTGCCGAGTCACAGAAAACGCCAACGCCGACAGCAAGCTCGCATTCGCTGCGTGGATGAGCAGGTTAGCGAAATGAGGGAGCCAGGGCACCTTCATCAGCCTCCAAAGGGGTCGCCAAATCAGATTGGGGATCGGGCGATAGGAGCCAATCGTGCGCTCGGGCGGCAAGCCCCAAAAATCGCGTTGGAAGGCTTGAAAGTAGTGCAGGCGGTCCCCGTTGACGTACGGATTGGCGAGCAACGCTTCTTGCTCATCGAAGATGAAATTGCTGGCGGGGCTGCGCATGAAAGCGGCGGACGCTACGAGCACGGCCGGAATCAGCGCGATCCAGAACCTGGGAGAGCGCCTAAAATGCCGAGCCGTCGCGCCCCGTGCACTCGCAAGGCCCCGACCGAGAGCTAGCAGGAGACGCTGGGGGCCATTCACGGCGCAGGAGTCTGGCACAAAATCCGCGGGAAGAGCATAGTCGCCGAGCCACATGCCCGAGGAAGCGCTGAAGTTCGAAGGTTGCCAGATCCTGCGAAAGATCAGCGCAGGGCCGATTGCAGATCTGTACCAAGGCGTCCAGGAACATCTCGGCCGCAAGGTGCTGATCAAAGCGCTTGGGCTCGGTATTTTGCCGTCCTCGCCGTTTGCCGCGACGCTTGAACGGGAAGCACGCTTGCTGGCCGAGCTTCAACATCCGAATGTGCTTCAGGTCTACGATCTGGTGCGGCAGGAGAATCGGATGTGGACCGTTCTTGAATGGGTCGACGGCTTTACGGCCCGCGAGCTGTTGTTGCAAGGCTCACCGTTGCCGCTTGCAACGTGTCTTGCCATTGCGCTTGAAGTGAGCGTTGCCCTGGAGCACGCACACGCGCACGGCATCGTGCATCGCGATATTCAGCCGGAGAATATCTTGGTGTCGCGAGCTGGGCACGTGAAGCTGATTAACTTCACGGTCGCTGTCGACGAACGCTTGCCCACAGCGCCTGAGCTTCTCGACGGCAGCGGTGGAGCTTTCAGCACGGCCTACATGTCGCCCGAACAAATCTTGGGGGAGCCTGCCGATCCGCGCTCCGATCTCTTTTCACTGGGGCTGGTTTTGTATGAACTCTTAAGCGGAATTTCGGCCTTCGAGCACACTGCCAGCAAGAGCGCCGCCCAACGCATTCGACACGAGCGTCCCGAACCACTCTCGCGCAAAGTTCACGGCCTGCCGCTGGCGCTTGAACGCACGGTGGCTCGCTGTTTAGAGAAGCTGCCCGGTGACAGATTTCAATCTGCGCGTGAGGTGACAGTTACCCTTGAGCAGCTGTTCAGAGAGTTGGGCACCGGCTCGACGCGCAAGGTGCTGCTGGGACATCTAGGGCAGGTCGGGGCAGCTGAGGAGATTCCAGTCAGTGAAACACCCACTCCTCGGCAAAGCCTGCCCAGCCTCCACGATCCGGTGCCGCTCACGCGGCCGCTTTTGGGCCTCCTTCTGGCATCAGCCCTGCTGATAACCGGTGGAAGCGCGTTCGCTACGCTCGACGCGAGCGCTGAGGATCATCTGGTTGGAAAAGCTCAAGGCCTGTTGACCCTGTCACCCAGCAATCTCGCCCATCTGCGCGTGGTCGCGACTCCCTGGGCGAGCGTCACCGTTGATGGCGTGAAGGTCGAGACCACCCCTTTTGCCGCACCTATTCCGCTGTCGAGCGGGGTCCACTATGTGCGCCTCGAGCATCCCAATGCGCCGCCGGAGCATCGGAGCGTGCGGCTAGCGCCCGGCGAAAACGCGCTATTGGATGTGGAAATGAAGGTCCCTGTTGTCGTGGAGGCTCCCCGCTCGAGCCCCGTGCCAGCCGACACCACGCCTTAGGGCAAGCAAAAGCTTTCGCAAAAGTCTCAGAAAAATGGTCCAATAGTTGGCTGCCTCGTGACTGTTCGAGGCAACCGTCCCGAGAGTCTAGGTCCAGCCTACCCCTATGGAATTTGAGCTCAAATGCGGCGCCACGCTGGGCAGATATCAGCTTCTGACTCAGCTCGGGCAGGGGGGTATGGCCAGCGTGTGGGTCGCGCGTGAAAAGTCGTTTGGGGGTGCTGAGCGTTTAGTTGCCGTTAAGGTGATGTTGCCTGAGCTCGCAACCCGCGAGGATTTTCGCTCAATGTTCCTTGAGGAAGGGCAAATCGTCAGAAGCATCTCGCACGGCAACGTGGTGAGCGTTTTTGACGTATCCGAGGATTACGGGATCCTCTACATGGCCATGGAATGGGTGGAAGGGGATTCGCTGCGCGCCCTGATTCGCGAAGCGAAAAAGCGCCGTGCGATTCCAGCCGAAATGGCGGTGCGCATGATCGCGGATACGGCCGGCGGACTCCACGCCGCGCACGAGCTACGTGATTGGGATGGCCGCTTGTGTGGGTTGGTGCACTGTGATGTCTCACCGCACAATATCTTGATCGGCCTAAATGGGCGAGTAAAGCTGGTGGATTTTGGGGTGGCGAGCGCCACCGCACGCACCGACAAGGATCAGGATCTCCTAAAGGGGAAGCTGGGCTACATGTCGCCCGAGCAAGTTCGCGGCACTGGGCTGGATCGGCGGAGCGACGTTTTTTCGTTGGGTATTGTGCTCTACGAGCTCACCACTGGTGAGCGCCTGTTTCGCGGCGAATCGGCACGAGACACCTTGAGGCTCGTTTCAGAGGCCTCGATTCCGAAGCCGACCGAGGTCTACGCAAAGTACCCCGAGCCGCTCGAAGCCATCGTGTTGAAAGCCCTAGCGCGCGATGTCAACGAACGTTTCCAGACGGCAGAAGAGCTGCGCATCGCGCTCGATCGCTACCTCATTAACGAGCGAATTTTGGTGCCTGAAGCTGGCGTGGGCCGCCTCCTCAAACGTGTCTTGGGCACCCGCATCGAGCAGCAACGTGAGGCCATTCGCGAAGCGTTGCGCGCCGTCGATGGGCACATTGAAGCTGACCTTATCCCAAGCGAGTCAACGGCACTCGGCCCTCTGGATCTCAGCTTGTCTGGCAAGAGCACTCCGTTTAACGACGGCTCGTTCACTTCCACGCCCGCCCCCTCATCCAGCTTCCAAACCAACACGAACAGCCTGACTGATCCCACGGGCACAGCCAGCCCGCAAACGCTGGACCCCATCCAACAGCCGCCCCGCAAGAAGCCCTGGTTGGCCCTGCTCGGGATGGGGCTAGTGGCAGCAGCAGGGCTAGTCGCTACGCTGGTCTGGTTAAAATCGCAGGATCCTGTGGGCGCCAGCCTGCAAACTTCAAAAGGGCCTCGGTCGGATTCTGACGAGAATGCTCAGGATGAGGATCAGAGCCCAAGCACTGCCAAGGCCGCGCCCGCGCGATCAGGACAGGCCACCGGAGCCGAACCTCTCCCGGCGCTTGAAGCACCATTCAAGATCGACGGCACGGGCCGGGGACGAGGCTCCCGCAGGGGTACCAAGGCGGAACGTGAGCTCGTGGAACGTGCTGGCCAGGAAGCTGCCGACGCGGTTCGCGCGGCCAACGATTTAGCACCCGGTCCAACTGCAGCTGCTCCTCCGCTAAAAAGACCTGAAGTGAACCGGGGAGCGGCAACAGCGGCACTCGGGGCCAGTGCCCTTCGTGCCTCTCGCTGCAGCCGATCCGGAGGGCCGTCAGGCGCCGGTCAGGCTATCGTTACCTTTCATCCGGAAGGCTACGTTACCAACGTCAGGCTGAACGGCGCCTTCCCCGGCACTGCCGTCGGCAACTGTGTGGCGGCAGCGTTCAAACAGGGCTCGATCCCAGCCTTCGCTGGCCTGCCTCTGACGCTCCCGCAAGCCTTCCGAGTTCCGGAATAGGCCTAAAGCTTAGCTCTGCATTCAGACCTCCTCTTGGAGACACTCGGCGCAGCCCTAGGTTGCCTGGGAAGCTACCGACGATAGCGATCGTCCACGTGGGTGAAGGATTCATCTACCGAGGTGAAGAGGTTGTAACGAACCAAATGACCCAGCGCCGCCACTCCGTCTTTCCAGCCGATTTTCTTGCCCTGCAGCCGCGTGCGTGGGAAGTACGAAATCGGAAGCTCCTGCACCCGGGCGCGCACCTTCGCGAGCTTGGCGGTCAGCTCAACTTCGATCCCAAAGCGCTTGGACTCTAGCTTCATAGATTTTAGCAAGTCCGCACGAAAAACCTTGTAGCAAGTTTCCATGTCCGTCAGATAACAGCCAGAAAGCAGGTTGCTGGCCACGGTGAGGGTGCGATTGACGAAGTAGTGGTAGGTGCGGTGAACCTGTGTGCCGCTTTTCTTGAAACGGCTGCCGAAGACAACGTCCGCCTTCCCAGTGAGTAGCGGCTCAAGAAGCAAGGGAATATCCGCGGGATCATATTCGCGATCGGCGTCCTGAATCACGATGAAGTCCCCTGAAGCCTCAGCGATGCCTCGGATCACGGCCGCGCCCTTGCCTTGATTCGCAGTTTGCACCAAGAGCTTGAAGCCGAAGGCCTCGGCGTTGGAGCGTAGGATCCCTACGCTGCCGTCGGTCGAACAGTCGTCAACGAAAATCCACTCGCGTTCGATCGGACACGGCGACGCAAACAGCATCGCGAGCACCGCTGCCAATTCGTGCGCCTCGTTGTAGACGGGAACCACAATCGAAAGCTTGGGCATCGCAGCCTTCCATGCCCTTCGGGTGCGACCAAGGCAAGCGCTCACAGGCTCACTCACCTCACGCGGCATTTCGCAAATGAACAAACGCACACGCCGACCGCTCTTCGACGCAACAATTACACATGCCTACCCTCGGTCATACACGAAGGAAACCATCCTCGGTCGTAACGATCTTTTCACTTGCGTTGACACGTGCGGTCGAGTGGCAGGTGTGGTGATGGGGAGCATGAAACCATGAGCTGCGGGGCACGAGGGCTATGAATAAGCGAGGGGTTGCAGTGATTTGTGTGTTGGCTGCGGGAACGGTTGCGCTTGGCTTCTGGCGATTCAGTGGCAATTGGGCCCTGGATGAAGCGAAAATCAGGGACGATCGCAAGGCAAGCATCGCTGCGCCAGCTCTAAGCGTCGCTAGGTTCCAGCCAGTACCAGAGGGGGCCCTTGCCATCCCAAAGTTCTCTCGCGAAGACTACGATCGAGATCCTCCGGCTTACCTAGCGCAGGTAGTTCCGGGGCGGGCGTTTCAGGTCTTGTCACCTAGGCCCGGCCTCCCCGCCATTACCAGCGCGGTCGCGTTTAGACAAACGGTCGAGCCTTTGGGAAGCGTTGACCTGGCAGTCAGTGTGGTTCCGAGCGCTCCGGTCACTTTCACTAGCGCGGGGCTGGGCTCTTTTCCGAACGAAAGAACCTCAATATCCGTTGCCGCAGATGCTGGGGGAATAGCGCGCACCAGGTTCACAGCGACTCGCGGCACGACCGGTCGCGCCTTCATCTTTGTTGCGTCCCCCCTTGCCAGCGGCAGGGTTCGCTTTGAAGTGGAGGTTGAGGGCGGCCGCGCACCGAACACTCGCGCCAACCGTGAGTTGGTGCCGACGAAGTCTCAGGCAAATAATGGTCCACATCGGGACCCATCAGGAAAATGAGGAGAGCCGACCAATGACATTCAATGTTTTCGCGCCAACTGGTGCACGAGTCGCAGTTCAACGCTGGCTATCTCTTCTGGTGGTGGCATGCTGGATTTTGGGAACCGGCTCCGCCTGGGCTGCGGCAATCCCGGGCTGTTGGAACCCGCACGGGCCTGGAGCGAATGCGCCAACCCAAAGTACCTTCACCTTCCCCGCACCGGCGAATGGCACGAAAAACTGCGAACCGAACGGAGAGAGCGGGATGTTCAATGGCAATTCGTTGATCGATAATGTGCAGCTTGAGCACCATCATTTTGCTGTCGACTACGAAGTAACCGAGCCCCCAACCACTGCGGGGTGTAGCAGCTGCAGTCCGCCCACGGGCCCATCGACGCTTGCTGGGGGCTCAACCGAACTTCCGAATCTAATGCTCAAGCGCATCCATCGTCCGCGCGTTTGGTATCAGCATTCCAACTTCGGCCCCGGGGTATTCAGCAATTTCGACGCGCAGCTGACGCTCGAAGATACGCCTGACGGCGGAGGTGTGCGCGTTTTCCTTTTTGACCCTGGCGTTGCCGATACTGATGGCAGCGTGTTTGAAGAAACGAACGGCACGGATCAACAGGTCAATGGGGTCCTGTGGCCGAACGGTCAAACCAATTTGCAGTTTGAGAGCTTGCGACTGTACAACTCGTTGGGCGGCCTCGTTACTACGCAAGCAGCCGCGGCAACCGCTGTTGCCCGGCGGCCCGATGGTGCGCAATGGGAATTTGACATTATCCATCCCCGTTCTGCGAGTGCGGGAGAATCGGCGGGGCGGCTTACTCGCATGCTGGATCGCAACGGAAACCCAGTAACGATCCAGTATCAGTTCGCCAGAAACGCAAGTGACGCGCAGTTGGGCTATGATCGAGATCGTTTGTGGGTGATGTCCAGCGTTGTTGATCCACATGGCCTGACGCTAACCTTTAGCTACGTTCTTCAAGGATCCTGGGACTCGTGGGTTATTTCGCAGGCGTTGCTTCCGAACGGTCAAAGCGTTTTCTACCATTACGGGTCGGAAGATATCTTGCCCCTGAATCGAATCGACCACCCTGACGGGTCCGTTTCGACGTTTATTCAAGGCGAAGACGATGTCACCCAGGAGCACGCAGTCGCGTATGATGATCCTGCAGCGGGTGGCACTCATCGGAAGAAGACCGTCTATTTCACGCGGGATCAGTACGTCGATCCGGAAACCCAAGAGACCACCCTTCAGGTCTCTTACCTCGTAAGGCGCGTATTCAACGGGGCCGGGGAACTCACCTATTACAACGACCCGGATGTAGCGGATCCGACGACGATCTACGCCTTCGCTGCGAACTACGGGTTCGCTCGTGTTCGATATCAGGCCCCCGATCGCCTGATTACCGATTTCGCGACAACATGGGTTATTGGCCAAGATCCGCGCACCTTCACGTATGAACCTCGTGCAGACCTTGAGCTAACAGACTTTCTGAAGGTTGGCGCAAACACGGACGGCCTTGGGCATCAACGCCTCTTTGAGTATACGGGTTTGACCGGAAAACCGACGAAAGTAACGTACCCGGATGCGAGCACAGAGTTAACTACGTACAATTCGTTCGCCCAGCCCCTTTCGATCACGGATCGCCTAGGACGCAAAACCCAATACACGTATGACGCTAAAGGTAACCTGCTGACGGAAATGCGAGGAGTTGGAACGCCCGAAGCGTCCGCTTGGAAATACCAGTATAATTCCCGAGGGCAGGTGACCCGTGCCTTCGATCCAAACTATTTGTCAAGCCAACCCACGCTTCATGTCACAGACTACGCTTACAATCCTTCAGGGTATTTGGTCTCCAAAACCAAACCCGCAGATGCCGTCGGTGGTGTGCGCGCAACGTCCAGCTACCTTCACGATTCCTCAGGTAGGCTCACGCAAACTACAGGCCCTTCGGGTCAAGTGGTGCAGTTTTCTTACGACTCAAGGAATCGACTTGTGACGACGATCTATGCGGACGGTTCCACTGAAACACTGACGTATGGCTCGGGCGCGGACGCCAATTTGTTGGTGCAAGCGACCGACAGAAACGGAAATATTGCGCGTTACGACTTTGACTCGGTGGGGCGTTCCATTTCCGAAACGAAGGCGTTTGGCAAGCCCGAAGCTGTCACGCGACAGTGCTCATTCCTCACCGGGACAGACTTGCCTTCGACTTGTACGGATCGCGGCAATCGCGAGGACTACTCGTATGACCACCGACGCCGCCCCATCGGAACGACATCGCACCCGAATACGGCGATAGCTCTCACAACGCAAGCGCCGCTCAACCGCAATGGCTTCCCCCTCTACACCCAAGACCCGTATGGGCGGCGCACGTATTTCGTGTACGATGTCAACGACCGCGTTACACGCCGAGTAGCCGAGTTGGTACCGGGCGCATTGGATCCAGCCGCGAACTTCGTGAATCTCGCACGCATCACCACCCCTAATCCGTCATTCGTAATTGAGGATACCGTTTTTGACCCCGCGGGTCAGCTCTCAGAACAACGTGATGGACGCAACACGCCCACGCGGTTCGAGTACGACTCTCAGGGACGAAAGGCTGCTGTTATCGCGGCTCCTGGATCAACGATCCAGGCCCGAACGGAGTATCAATTTGATCGTGCCGGGAATTGCACGCGCGAAATCCACCCCAGGGAGTTCACTGAGGGGGGCACCTTTGAGACGGCATTTACCTATACGGGGCGGAACCTGGTAGCGTCTGTTACCGAGGGCTTTGGCACCCCGTTGGCTGCGACCAAGTACTCAACCTATACCTTGTCCAGAAAGCTCCAGAGCGAGACGGACTTCCGTGGTAACGCGACAACCTTCGCCTACACGGCGTGTTGCGATCGGCTTACGTCCCGAACGGATCCAAGCGGCGCGGTTACGAGCTACACGCACGATCCATTTGGGAACATCGTGACGACGGCAGATCCCAACGGCAATGTAACGCGCCGAACGTTCGACGCGCGGAACCGTGTCGTAACGAGCACCAACGGTGCCAATGAAGCGACGACGTTTACCTACGATGACGATCTCACCGATGGCGTCGGCATTGACGCACAAGCCAGCCGTACTTCAGGCCTTTCGCTCGGCGTTGGGGCGGCCGGTTCTGCCGTTCAGACCACCGATCCCCTCGGACACACCACTCTCGACCTCACGGATGGGAAAGGTCGGACGGTCCGCCAACTTGACGGCAATAACAATGCGAGCACCGTGAAATTAGACGTGATGGTGAGCGGCCTCTTGGAAATATCCGTCACTGATCCTCTCGGCCACACAACCCGCACGCGCACCGACGGTGCCGGGAGCGTGAGGACAGCAGTGGATGCGTTGAATTACATCTCCACAAGGACTTTCGACGCGGTTGGTAATCAACTGCAGGCACGAGACCCGAACTCGACTGGGACCACATGCCAATTCGACACGCGCAATCGTAAGACCTCCTGCACGGACACGCAGGGCGACACCAACGCCTGGGCCTACGATGCTGAAAGCAACACGGTGACGCTGACGGACGGCTCAGGTCACAACACGACCTACACTTTCGACGTTCGGAACCGCAAGCTCACGGAACGGGACCGCCTCGGCGGTGTCATCAGCTTTGGATACGATGGTGACAACAGGATCGTCAGCATGACCGATGCCGAAAATAGCGTCACAAGTTACCTTTTTGATGGTAGGGGCCTGCTCACGCGCGAAACACTTCCTGCGCAGCAGGCCGGCGTCCCGAATGTTCGAAACTACGGTTATGACCCCGGTCGTCGCATGATCTCCCGCACGGATCAAACCGGCGTCGTCTCCACCTTCGTATATGACGCGGCCAATCGGTTGAAGGAGCGCCGTTACCCGGATTCTCAGAATGACGTCTACGCGTACGACTCCACCTCCAGGCTTACGAGTGCAACGAACGGCCGTTACGGCACGACGGTGACGCGCACCTACGATAATGGCAATCGGTTGCTCTCGGAAAAGCAGCGTATTGGGAGCACCAACTACGGCGTGAGCTATGGCTATGATGCCGCCAACCGGAACACACGAATCACCTATCCTGACGGCTCGGTTATAAACCGAGGTTATACCAACCGCGACCAGCTTTCGTCAGTCAAGGTGGGCACCACGCTCGTCGCCTCCAGGACGTATGACTTCGGGCTCCGCCTCACCCGCACGACATTTGGTAACGCGCTCAACGAAGACCGCACGTACCGTGCAGATAACGAAGTGACCAGCATCTCCACGCCCGGCATCAGCGTGCTTGGCTATCAGTACGACGCCAACAAGCGCGCCACCCAGGAAACGAATGCGCTTCTGCCGGCTGAAGCGTTGACCTATGGTTACGATGTCGAGGATCGCCTCGTGGATTGGAAGCGCGGCCCGGTGAGCACTCCCGCCCAGACTCAATCCTGGAATCTCTCGCTGGTGGGCGACTGGCAGACCACGACGCGCGACGGCGCCCTTGAGACGCGCACGCACAATCCCGTCCACGAAATCGTGAATCTCACCAAACAGGGGCAGCCCACGGTGGATCTCAGCCACGATGCGAAAGGCAACCTGAACGGGACGGAGGCGGGTCAAGGCTTGACCTGGGACTTCGAGAACCGCCTGGCCGCGGCCGGGGCTCCCCCGGGGTCCGCGCCAGCGGCAATCAAGATCAACTTCCAACCAGCAGCGGCTCAGGTGCCGAGCGGTTACCTGGTGGACGCCGGACAGCTCTACGGCAACCGAGCCAACGGGCAAACCTACGGCTGGTCACTGGATCGCACACCCGACACGCGCGAGCGCAACGTCAACCCGGACCAACGCTACGACACTTTAGTCCACATGAAGCGCTTGAATCAGGTGCCCGTCGCGAACTGGGACCTGGCGCTTCCGAATGGCCAATACACGGTACGGCTAGTGATGGGCGACCCCAGTTTCCAGGACCAGACCAACCACATCAAGATCGAAGGCGTCACCTACACGGATCCAGATCCGTACGACGACGACCAAGATGTGGATGCATTTGGAGACTTTGACGAAGTCACGCGCACCGTGACGATCACGGATGGCAAGCTAACGCTGTCGCCGAGCAGCGGCTGCTACAACACGAAGCTAGTGTTCATTGAAGTGACACCACTGAGCGGGGGCGGGGGAACAGCGGCACCAGGCTTGGCGGCGGCGACGTATAAGTACGATGCGCTCGGGCGTAGGTTGCAGAAGTCGACCGGAGGCGTAACGACGACGTTCGTGCACGATGGGGACCAGGTGGTCGCGGAGTACGAAGGCACCACGCTCAAACGCCGTTACATTTACGGGGCTTACATCGATGAGCCTTTGGCGATGGTGACGTCGGCGGGCACGCAGTACTATCATCAAAGCCGGATTTACTCCGTGATGGCGCTTTCGAACCAATCTGGGCAGCTTGCAGAGCGGTACGGGTACACGCCTTACGGCAAGCGGCGGGTGGTGTCGCCTGGCGGCGCAACGTTAGCTTCGAGTGCTGTCGGGAATCAGGTCGGATTTACGGGGAGGTACCATGATGCTGAGACTGGGCTCACTTATTTCCGGGCGAGGTACATGGATGCGGAGCTGGGGAGATTTGTCGGGAGGGATCCAATCAGATTTGCGGACTTGGCGTCTTTACCAAGGCTTGGCGCGTCCGGGCCACCTGCAACCCGCGCCGGTAAGGGATCGGTTTTTGCCTACTCTAGAAGGCGCAATTCGGTGCTGGATCTCGCCATTTCGAGCCCCAACGCCCGAAGCGCTCGCTGGGATCAGGTTCCCCTCGAGAAGCAATTGAATGGTGACATTCCGACGTACGGACTCCATTCCCCGGACTACGGGCTAAACCTGTACTCCGCTCACTTTGTGCCCAACACACAGGATCCGTCGGGCCTCTGTAGCGCCTGGGATTACGGGCTCGCTTGCGGGGGAGCAGTCCTCGCAACCGCGGGAGCAGTAATCGGTATTCTAACCGCTCCTGCTACTTTGGGCACAGGAACATACGTCACCTGCGCGGCGGCTTTGGTTGGCGATGCAGCCTGCATCGCGGCGAAGAATAACTATAACGAATGCATGTTCAAGGAAGAGCAGGGCGACGCATACTGTCGGGGGGCCTACAATTGGACGACGCGAGGCGACGGCACGCTGATCTTGACCTGCCTGTGAGCAATGACGCACTTCTTCCCGAGAGTCGCAGTTCTGGTCGCCGCCGTGACCCTGTCGTACGTGGCCTGGCGATTTGCCAGGTTTCGAAAAACGCCGTCGCCCGGCTGGGAAAAAGCATTGTTGTTGGCAGCAGTTGTTGGTGCAGGAGTGGCGACGGGGCTCATCGTCACGTTCGGGGGCCCCTCTCCTGTCGGGAGAGGATCCGTTTTTATCGGGAGCGGCTTGCTCCTGTCGTGCCTGATCTTTGTGATCAGCGCCGCCGCTGCAGCCGCGACGTGGCGCGAGAATAGGCGAAGAGTCGCGGCGACACAGGCCGCCGCCGCTGGCCTTGTCCCTATCTCCCTGATGGGTCCCGAGTCCTCTAGAGTATTTTTGGCTGGGGCGGTGCTTACCTTGGCCGGTTTGATTTGTATTTTTGCTGCCAGGAGACCCACTTGGGTCGCATCGGTCATGATGGTAGGCTTGGCACTGCTGGCGAGCGGCATTTGGTTATTGGCTGCTCCGTAGATTTTTACCTAGGCAAGTGATTTCAGGGGCAGGAATCAGCCTGGTCTATCCGCGGCAAGTGGCCTCGCTGAATAGGGGTGGTCCATAGAGGCGAGCTCCCGATACAGTCTGCGGCGCCGCAATGCGCCCCCAAAAAAAGCACCGCCCGCGTGGGCCAGTCACGCAATCCCCCGGACGCAAAAACGGGGAAGCCGAGGCCAAGCGAATTGCCCTTTCCATTGAGCCACGATCGGATGCGTCAGACGGCCGACCCCCATCAGCCGCCCTGAAGATCGCCTGGCAAGACATCATCTTCGCGCTCCTCAGCCTCGCCTGGCTGTTAATCCAAGACGCTCCAACAATCACCGGAACCGATGATGCCGGCTACTGGAATCAAGCTTCGCACCTCGCGGCTTTCGGCACGCTCACGCGGCACGTTGGGTCTAACTTGGAATACCTCCCGTACCATTGGCACGGAGACGTCGCCTCGGGAATTTACCACAGCAAATACGGGCCAGGTTTGCCCCTTATGGTCGGCGCGGCGATCAAGATAGCCGGGCTCAACAGTGCGTTTTGGCTTCAGCCTCTCTTCGGAATCGCCGCTCTCGCGGGGTTCTATTTTTTGGCGGCGCGGGTTATCAACCGTTCTTGGGCACTGCTTGGCGCTGTACTTCTAGGGATTAACCACACCTTTCTTTGTCGTGTGGCTATCCCGGTGGCGCACTTGCCCGTTGCCGCGCTTTTTCTTATGGCGTGTGCGTTGCTCGTGGCTTGGGATGAGCTTGGCGGAACGTGGCGCATTTTCCTCGCGGGAGCCCTTATGGGCTCAATCCCCGCTGTGAGGGCCCCAGACGTGGTGCTTTGGCTCGGGCCAGGAGTGTACTTGTGGAGCTCGGAGCGGTTCGCGAAAAGTGCGCGTAGTGTTCAATTGAGTGCGGTCTTTGGGTTGCTGATCCCGGTGGTGGCGCTGTTGGTCGGAAACCAATTGGTACATGGTGCGTTCTGGCGGACCGGCTATTCGCGTTCCTCAGAACAATCAGCGTTCCTTGGCCCGTGGTTTGTGACGCACCTCATCCAATACCTGCGTTTGCTCGTAACCGACGGACTTGGTCCCGTGTTTCTCGCCGGTGCGCTGGGTATGGGGTTCATGGTCGCGCAAGAGACCAAGAACCGATTTGGCACGCTCGCACTGCCCGCGGCAGCGGCCCAGATATTGCTGTATTCCGCATATTACTGGGCGCCCTTGTATAACCCCGAGGACACGATGCGGTTCCTGATGCCGACGTTCCCGCTCTATTTTATATCGGGGTTATGGCTTCTTCGACGAAGTGTGGAAGCGCTTGAGTGGCGGGCAAGGGCCGTCATCGTCGCATTGGCAGTCTGTCTCCAATCGGCATGGCAAGGGCTGAATGGCATTTACCAATTTCAGTTGATTGGCTATCAGAAGGCCGTGTTGGCGTTGATCGCCGAAGGCGCTAGGAAACACATTCCAAGCTCATCGTTGGTCGTCGCACACCCGATCATCCAGGGAGTGCTCGAGTATGATTGGAACTGGAAGCTGGTCGATGCACAAGTGTTCACAACCGAGCTCGAAGATCCCAACCTTTCGCAAGGGGTCGCCGTTCCATTTCAAGTGGGTCGGGACCCAGCACGCCTTGGCAAGTACCTTGCACTTCCCGTCAGTCAACGCGGCCCGATGCTTGCCAAGGACCTCGGGCAGTGGAGCTCCCAAAGCGATCTTTACGTGATTTCACAAGGCAAGTTGCGCCAGCTCGTGGAGGAGGCCTTCGCCCCAATGAAGTGCCTTAAGGTGGCAATGCTTGACCTACCGCTTCCGCCTTCATGGCCCCACCGAGAGGGACGCCACGGCGCTGCTATTGACGCGGTCCAGCCAACAACGTCGGAAGGGACTTGGGATCAGGATCTGCACGCGAATGCGCCCGCCGGACTAACCCCGAGGTTCTTCATCGATTTTCTCAACGTGCGCAATCCGGTCCCGATCTTCCGATGTCCGCTCCCAAGGTGAGGGGCGAGGATTCGTCGCGATGCTTTCCGCACAGGAGGGCTAAGGCGCCCCATTGCTCCCTCCTGCATCGCCGATCATACTCAGGCTTACGTGCGATGATGGCCTCCCGTTTCAGCAGCTCTGCAGGCCCGAGAAAGGAGCCGGTGCGATCTCGAAGCAGCCGCTGGTTCAGCCTTGCCCTTCTTGGCGGCGCATTGGCATGCACCTATCCGAGTAGCGGAACGGGGAGCGTGTCGTCGGCGGGAGATCCCGGCACCAAGGGTCTGCATCGGCTGAACTCAACCGAATACAACGCGACGGTCGCTGATGTACTTGGAACGAAACTGAGACCAGCGAGCTCCCTTTGGCTTGGCGGTGAGCTCGACGGTTTTGACAACATGGCTTCAGTGCTCAACGTTGACGAAGCGCAGTACAGACGCTACTTCGACGCTTCTGAGCTCATCGCTGACGACGTTTTTGCTTCGGCCGATCTGAAGGATAGAGTCGTCATCTGCGCGACCGAGGACGACGCTTGTGTTCAAAGCATCCTCGCCAATGCGGGGTTGCACCTCTTCCGTCGACCGCTCGGTCAGGATGAGGTCGCCACTTATTACAAGGTGTACGCGACCGCTCGGCAGCTGGGTGAAAATCACGAGGACTCGGTGAAGCAGGTGCTTCGCGCTTTACTCGCTAGTGCGGAATTCATTTATAGGATCGAAGTTGACTCAGATCTAAACTCAACAAGCAAACATTTGCTCAGCTCGTATGAGTTGGCGAGTCGCCTTTCCTATTTTCTCTGGAGCAGCGCGCCAGACGATGCTCTTCTTGCCGCGGCGGAGGACAGTTCGCTGTTGGCAGATGACACGCTCCGCGCGACGGTGGATCGCATGCTGGGCGACCCGGTGAAGAGCTCCCGCTTTGTCGAGAACTTTGCGGGACAGTGGCTCGGTGCGCGTAAATTGCCACTGCACTCAGCCAATCCCTTGATATTTCCGACCTGGTCTTCGGCCTTGGCAAACTCGCTCACCGAAGAGATATATCTCTACTTCAACGAATTCCTGCAAACTGATCGCAGCTGGCTGGAGTTCATGACCGCGGATTTTAACTTCGTCGATCCGTCGGTGGCGAGGCTCTATGGCTTGCCGTCAATTGCCGAAGCCACCATGCAGCGCGTCGAGATCACGGACGACCAACGCTTCGGATTCGCAGGGCTTGGTGGGTTCTTGGCGCTCTCGTCGTTGGGGGGGCGCACATCACCGACGTTGCGTGGGCGTTACGTGCTCAAGAATCTGTTGTGCACCGAGCCGCCGAGGCCGCCGCCCGGCGTCCCGACTTTGAGCGCGGGCGGACTGAATCCAACGCGGAACGTGCGCACCGCGCTCGAGGAACATCGCAAGGATCCAGCCTGCGCCTCTTGCCATGCGCGGTTCGATCCGTACGGCTTGTCGCTTGAACAATTCGACGCCATAGGCGCATACCGTGCGGCCTACTTCGACGGCGCGCCCATCGATCCTAGCGTCGAGCTAGCAGGTGTAACATTCACCGGACTTTCCGGCCTAGCGGACACTGTCACTCAGGATCCCAAGTTCACCGAGTGCATTTCGGAAACCCTGTTCAAGTACGCGCTGGGTCGACTCACCACGGATGCGGATCGATCATACTTAAACACGGTCAATCAGGAATGGCTCAAGGGAACGCCGTCGATTCGCCGTTTGGTCCATTCGTTAGTGCTGGCCGAGCCCTTCAGGTTTCGCCATGGAGCTTTGGCACCGTGAGGAGTCATACCGATGAACCGATCGATTGTTAGAAGGGCGTTTCTGTCGGGTGCAGGCGTTGCCCTGTCGCTGCCGTGGCTCGAATCGCTGGTACCCAACCCCGCGAAGGCGCAGGCACAGGCTTCCGTCAAGCGTTACTTACCGATCTATCTCCCGAATGGTGCGCCGGAGCTGTGGCGTCCCTCGACCGCCGGGATTGGGGCAGCATGGCGGCTTTCGGGGGTCCTCCAGCCACTCGCGCCTTTCAAGAACAAACTGATCGTGTTGACGGGCCTTGAGAATGGGACATCGTTCAACGCGGGCGGTGGATCGAGTGTCGAGCCGAGCCACGGCCGTCAACCCGGCGCTTGGTTAACCTGCGTGGATCCCGGCGTAGTTCGAGCAGAGCTCGGAGTTTCCGAAGCCAACCGGATCTCGCTGGATCAGACGATGGCAAAGGATCCGAATATCGGCGGGAACACCAAACTCAGGTCGCTTCAAGTGGGTCTGTCCACTTGGTTCAGCTACTGCGACGACAATCCTTGCTCGAATAGTCGCACCATTTCTTGGAGCGACACGGGCATACCGATGTACAAGTCGGTCGATCCGCTGGAGGTTTTCAACCAACTCACGGGCGTTACTTCGTCGACGGGTAACCTTCGAGGTCCCGAGGCCGAGAAGCGCATCGCACTCAACAAGAGTGTGCTGGATGCCGTGATCGAAAACGCTACCCGCACAGAGGCGCGGTTGGGCGCCGCTGATCGCGCGAAATTCGAGGAGTTTCTCACGTATGTTCGCGCGGTGGAAAAGGATGCGACGTCGATGTCGGTTGGAATGGGCCTCGCGTGTGTGCAGATGGCAAGGCCAACCAAGGCCCTGGTGCTTCCCGACATGACCAAACAGAACACGGAAACGTACAACAAAGGTGCTCACGCGGATGTCATGAACGACCTTATCGTGATGGCTTTCCAGTGCGACGCCACGCGCATTATCACTTACATGCTGGAAGACGAACGCTCCGAGTTCATCTACGGCCATGTGCCACTGAGCACTTTTACGGAGACCGAGGTCACGCCATCTCCGGGTTTTTGTGGCGAATACCACAGTGAAGGTCAACACGGCAACCCAGATGTGTATGCGTCGATCACCCAATGGAATGTCGGCAAGGTCGCGGCGTTGTGCGCAAAGCTCGACGCGATCAAAGAGGGCGACAACAGCCTTCTCGACAACAGCGTAATCCTATTTGGAAGCGCAATGCATGGCAGCAACCACGCCTGCAACATGCTTCCGATGACCTTGATTGGCAGTGGCGGAGGCAAGCTCAAAACTGACCAACACTTGGTCCTCGATAACCGCTGGTTCCGAGATCTGCACCACACGGTGATGAAAGAAGTGTTTGCCATGTCCGGGCCCGGGGTTGATGACTTCGGCGTTGCTCGAATCGATAGGCCGGCGGCGCCTATCACCGAGATTCTCGCTGGTTGAGTGTTCGATAATTGACACTAACGCGCCAACGCTCGCATAAGATCCGAAGCCATTTTGGACGGAAGGAGTTTCCGCTTGCGTATCACAGCGTAAGGCAATCGCCGGGGCTGGGTGTGGCCATATGACCCTAAAGCTTAGCCTGCCAAAAGCGTCCGCGTTCGTCGGCGAACACCCGCGCTAGCCGACGCTGCTCTTGCACCAGACCACCGTAGGTTTTCGGCACCCGAACATCTTCCAAGAAAATGAGGAATACGCGTAACGCTGCTTCAGCATCAAACAACGCCCGGTGAGCTTGCTCAATCTGGATACCTAGCCGAGCGCACACCTCGCCGAGTGCGCGGCTTTTTTCACTCGCTTGCAGCACACGTGCCCAGGTGAGCGGATCCACCCACTCGACACGGGTCTGCATCGCGGGTGGCAGATCTTCAAACACGGCACCTGAGCGGGCCAATTCAGCCTGCAAGAAATCCCGGTCAAAATTGGCATTGTAGGCCAAGGGAACGGCGCCTCGGAGCGCGGCCAAGACTTCCGGCAAAACTTCGACCAAACGCGGCTTATCGGCCACGTCGGCATCACTGATACCGTGCACCTGCCGAGCTTCGTCGGGGATCGGGCGCTCTGGGTTCACGAGCCAACTCGCGCGTGCCGTCACTTGGCCGCGCTCCCAGCGCACACACGCGATCTCTACGATGCGATCCGATTTTGAGTCACGGCCAGTCGTTTCCGTGTCAATCGAAACTAGCGGCAAATCGGCCATCAAATGCTCGGAGGGCCACCCGGGCGACAATCCGACGACGGACAGGCGCAGCAGATGGGCGATGCCTGGATAGTGATGCCCCGTGGGAAAACACCCTCGCCCCTCAGAACCCGATCGCATCAGCCCCCATCACTTGCTGAGAGCGGCTCCGCCTGAACCAGCGCTCTCTTTGGCCGCGGCAGGCTTTTTGGCGTGATCCTTTTGCAGCTCAAGCTCAAGCTCGACCCAGGCAGCCAGATCCTCCTTGAAGCCTGCAGTTGATTCAAACCTACGCCCATTAATGAAAATCGAAGGCGTGCCCTTCAACTCTACAGCTTCCCCTAGCTTGCGATCCCGATTGACCAGATCGGCCACCGCTTCGCTTTCGAGATCAGCGCTGAAGGCCTTGGCGTTCAGACCGAGCTGGCGCGCGATGCCATCCAGCGCTGCCCTATCGAGCGGGCCCCCATGCTTAAAAAGGGCGTCGTGCATTTCCCAGAACTTCCCCTGACGCCCCGCTGCGACCGAGCTACGTGCAGCCATTTCTGAATTGGGATGGCTCGGCAATGGGAAATTCTTATACACGAACTTGAGTTCGGTACTGTGCTTAGCCACCACCTCATCCACGATGGGAGCCGCCATCTGACAGGCGGGGCACTCAAAATCCGCAAACTCCACCATCACCACACTCGCGTCTTCGGCCCCTTTAAACGGAGAACCTGAGACGTCGATAGCCCGCACGCCATCCGCGGCAAATCGCGCGCGGTAGCCGTTTTCGACTTGAGAAGTCGTGAGCCCAGCCCGCACTTGGCCCATCACATATTTGGCGGCAGGCAAGCAAGCGGCACAGGCTGCGCTCTCTTTGACACATTGAGCTAAGCTGAGCTTGACGCTTTCACAGGGGGCCTGAAGCGCCGCCACGTGCCCGGACCATTGTCGACGCTCGCGGCCCGTCAACGCGGACGTATCCACTCCCGGCAACGACACCTCTGGGGAGGCCGTTTCTTGGCCAGAGGCCGCACCTCCAGCGCCCTGATTTGGCGAACGGCAACCGACCAGCTTGCAATTCAAAAGGATAAGGGAAAAAAAGGCTGCCAGCCTGCGCCAGTCGGACATCGGGCTGGAGCCTAACCTTGGCTCAGAGCCAGAACAAGCCATCCGTGACCTTCCCGAGTTTTCCCAGCCTCCCACCAGTTGAGCCACGCGGCCCCGTGCAGCGCGGTGTTCGCCACGTGATCGCTGTCGGCGGCGGACGCGGAGGTGTGGGCAAAAGCGTGTTGGCGGTCAACCTTGCCGTTTACTTGGCGCAACTCGGGCGCAAGGTCGTCTTGGTCGACGCGGATCCCGCCGGGGCAGAGCTTCACACCATGCTCGACATGGAGCTGCCGATGCCGCCCAGGTCTCGAGAGGATTTGGACGAATTCGAGCTCCGCACCTTTCCAACTCCCGTGCCAGGGCTGGTGCTCCTCCCACAAATCTACACGGTGGGTTCGATCGCGCCTCTTCGCCCAGGAAGGAAACCAAGGTGGGCTAGCCGCCTGCGCCAATTGGACGCCGACTACGTCCTCCTGGATCTGGGTGCCGGAACCCTGCCGTCCAGCGTTGACCTCGCGCTCGGGGCTGATTTCATGCTGCTCGTGAGCTCTCCCGAGCCCCCCAGCGTCGAAGCAACGTTTCGCTTTATCCGCGCGCTCTTCCTCCGAAGCTTACGACGCGCGCTCGTACGCGATCGTTTCCGCATGCGCATGCTGGAAAGAGCACAAAATGAGCTACCTCCGCTCCCCTCACCGCGCGAGCTCGTGTACGAAATCGCACGCTACGATTCGAGTGTTGCCGAGCTAGCCGCGCTTGAATTGGCGAAGCTCAAGCCACGCCTCGTGGTGAACAACGTGAAGCTCCGCGCGGATGGAGATCTCGGACCCAACATGTGCGAGGTCGCGCGCCGTTATCTGGGTTGCGATATGGACTACGTCGGGCAAATCGAACAAGACGATTCGGTTTGGCTCAGCATCTCACGCCGGCGCCCGCTCCTGATCGATAGCCCGGCTTCCAAGAGTGCGCGCAATATCGAACGCATCGCACGTAGAACGTTGGCGCTTGCGGCGAGCCGCGATACCAATCGGCAGGATCCACCGATCAAGATTTACCCTTCGGATCCAACGCTGTACGAAGTGCTCGGCGCTCCGCGCGGCGCCACGGATGAAGAGTTACGACGGGCCTACAAACGCCAAAAGGGCATCTACCAACCGAAGAGTCTACCCCTCACCTCGCTGTTGGATGAAAAAGGTCTCCGTCTGGCACAAGCCCAAACGGAAGAAGCCCACGACACGCTGCTCGATCCAGTCCGACGCCGGGCGTATGACCTCTCCACCTTCCCAGAAACGGAGGACGCAGTAGCGCCTCGGGACCCCGCGCACTCACGTGCGCTTGAAGCAGAACGCGCCATGTTGCGTGAGGAATTGGCACGAGAGATCAGCGCTGAGACCGAATTCTCGGGAGCCATCTTGCGAAAAGTCCGCGAATCTTTGGGAGTGGAGATTGAAGACATCGCGGCACACACCAAGATCAGTGGTTCTCATCTGCGTGCGATCGAGGCCGAAGATTTTTCGGCACTGCCGGCACTCGTCTACACGCGTGGATTCGTCCAACAATTGGCCCACTATCTCAAGCTCGATAGCACCCAGGTAACCCGCACTTACTTACAGCGCTTGCGCCACTGGCGAAAATCGACCGAGCGCCCCTCTTCAGCATGAAGGAAGCCGCGCCAGCTGCCCGGTCGCCGGACATCAACTTCAGCATCGCGCTTGGTTTGGGCGCGTTTCTCATACGTGCGATTGCGGCGCTGTGGCTTGCGCGTGAACCCATTTGGGATGGCCACTATTACCATTTCGGCGCGCAACGCATCGCTCAGGGTCAAGGCTATTCGGAAGACGCGCTGGTTCAAGGGGTGACGGTCTGGAAGCCGTGGGCCCACTACCCGGTTGGATACAGTGGCTTTCTAGGTGGGATTTACCGTATTTTCGGCAGCGGGCTCGAGATCGCACCGCTCGCCAACGCGCTGCTTGGGGCGTTAACCGTCGTTTTATCTTTTCGGATCGCTCGCACCTTCTTGTCGACGCGCCGGTCGTATGTAGCTGGTATTCTGGTCGCGCTGCACCCTGGCCTGGTGGCGTACACAGCCGCAGTGATGACTGAAGGTCTCGCCAGCTTCCTTTTGCTGTTAGCGGCCTGGCTCCTGATTCGAAGCCGGGGCTCGTTGGGCGGCGCGGCACTTCACGGAGTTAGCCTGGGGTTGGCAACGCTCGTACGCCCCACGTCACTCTTCATTCTGCCGCTGGTGTTTTTGGTTAATTTTCAGTCGAAGAAGCTCGCCTTTGCCCGGTTGATCGTCAGCTGTGTCCTAGCACTTCTCGTGATTGCCCCGTGGACGATTCGCAACTGCGTACGCATGGACGGCTGCACGCTCGTCTCGACGAACGGTGGCTGGAACCTAGCTATCGGTGCGCTCACCGAAGATGGCCGCTTCCGCACGCTGCGACCCCGAGACGGTTGCGAAGTCGTGACCGGTCAGGTCCAACAAGACCGTTGTTGGGCGAACGTTGGGCTTGCTACGATTATGAAATCGCCGCTGCATTGGCTGGGCCTCATGCCGGATAAGCTACGCCAAACCTTCAATCACGAAAGCTTCATCGTGGAATATCTTCATGAGGCGGATCCCACCCGCTGGAATGAAACACTGCGCGCCCAGGCACGCGCCTGGCTGACCCGATTTCACGGGATGCTGCTCTGGGCCTCCGCGTTCAGCATTGTCGGGCTCGGGCCGCTCGTGCCCTGTTTCCTAAAGTCGGCGCGCATCCCACACTGGCGCCGGCCTGCACTCACGCAGGGCGTGCTGCTGCTCACGTTCGTGCTCGGTGGAGCCTTTGCCCTGAGTGATGATTTTCATCCGTTTTGGCCATTTGCGCTGGTACCGGCGCTGGTTTCACTCCTGCGCTTGCCAGGGCAACCGGAGATCGGGCCGGTCGGTCGCTACCTATTCGGGCTGATCCTGAGCACAGCTCTCGTCCACGCGGTGTTCTTCGGCGACGATCGCTATCACCTCGTTATTAGCCCGGTGCTTTGTATTTTAGCGGCAGCTGCGCTCCGGGGCCCCACTCCCCGAACTTCGGAGTTACCCTAGCCGGCATCACTCACGCTCTCATGCGCGAGCGGCCCGAAGGAGAAAGCAGTTTGCTGCGCAAAGACAAAGAAGAAGAGAGCACCTTTCCACCTCCTGGTGGGGGCAAAGAGGAAATCCGGGCGAGCCACTTAAAGCCCTACCTCTTGCGGTTGCGCGAAGAGCGCGGCGAAGGCGCCGTGAAAGCCCTGCTTTCTACGGCTGGCTTGCCCTCGGGTGTGCTGGAGGATGAAACCCGTTGGATCTCCGTGGCCGCCATGCAGCGCGGCCTGCGTTCCTTGGCTGCGGCACTCGGCGAAGAGGCGATCGGCTCCTGCGGGCCCTGGATGGTGCACCCCGAAATCTTAGGCAGCTACGTGCGAATGCTGCGAATCGCGGCGACCCCTGAAGACGCGTTCCGATTCCTCACCACGAACGCCGCCGAGACCAACCGCGCTGGAACGTTCAGCTGCGAAACCATGAGCCCCGGGCACATCGAGATCCAATACACACCTCGACCCGAAGTCGAAACGAGCCAGAGCGATCGCCTGTTGTGCCTCGCGCGCAGGGCTGAATTCGCGAGTATCCCGCGAATTTGGGGTCTAGAAGAGGCCTCCGTCGAGGACCTGTCCTGCCTTTCACGTGGCGATGCCTGCTGCAAGTACTCGATTCACTACAGCTTTCAACGCAGGAAAAATCTGCCTTGGGCCGTGCTCATCGGCGCTGCGATCTGCGGAGTGGCGCTCGCCCTCTCGCAAAGCTGGGTGGCCGTCTTGATCGGCGTGTTGATTGGGGGCGGGTTGGGGGCTGTAGCAGGCTTCCTCTCCGACAAAGTCGCTGACCAGCAAGTGATCCGCACGTTCGAGCAAAACAGGATCTCTGCCTTGGAACGCGGGCTCGAGCTTCGCGGCCAAACCAACGATCATGCGGGCGATCTGAGCGGCGCAACACTGGGCGGGAAATACCGGATCTTGAGGCGGATTGGCTCGGGCGGGATCGGCGCCGTGTACGCAGCAGAGCACCTCGCGTTGGGGTCGCGCGTGGCTATCAAGGTGCTACGCGGTGCGGCCGCCGTGGATGCTTCGGAGATTGCGCGCTTGCGGCGCGAAGCGCAAATTCAAGTTTCAATCAAGCACCCGAATGTGTTGCGGACGCTCGACCTCGATCAGATGCCAGATGGCTCCATCTACGTGGTGATGGAGCTCTTGCGGGGTGTCAGTGTCTCGGAACGCCTCCAACGGCGGGGGCCGCTCGCTCCGGCCTTCGCAGTGCCTCTTTTTGTGCAAGTCTGTCGTGCCCTCAGCGCGGCACATCAGCTGGGCGTGATTCACCGTGATCTCAAGCCAGCCAACGTCTTCATCTGCGAAGACGACACCGCCAAAATCTTGGACTTTGGCATGAGCAAGTTCGCTGAAGCCGAAACGCTGACCGAACACGGCTACACGCTCGGCACTCCCGAATACATGTCACCCGAACAGTGCATTGGCGCCCCCGTGGAGCCCCGCACCGATCTCTACGCGCTTGGGGTGCTGATGTACGAAGCACTCACGGGCGAGTTGCCCATTCAAACTCGGCATCGTCGCGATCTCCTCGAATTGCACCAGCGCGCTGTCCCCCCGAGCATGCGCGAACGGCGACCGGATCTCGATATCCCGCAAGCACTCGATAATGCTGTGATGGCCTGCCTCGCCAAGCGGGCAGCTGAGCGTCCCGCAAGTGCTCGCGACCTCGAAACCTTGCTGCTCGGAGTCAATCTTTCCGGGCTCCCGATGGAATACCCGACGGGCACTCCCTGGCGAAACGGCGGGCGCAAAACGCCGTCAGCGTCGAGTTTAGGCTGAGCAGGTGTTGATGCCCTCCCCGCTGCCGCGAAACGCGCCAGCCGCCCCTCCCAAGCATCGCCCCGTAGCAGCCGGGTCGCTACGTGAGGGGCAAAAAGACGAGACGAGACGAGACGAGACGAGACGAGACGAGACGAGACGAGACGAGACGAGACGAGACGAGA
>Ga0209591_10001300_pt1 | contig 31477 bp, 25 predicted proteins | sample MAT01_FD_187207 | JGI IMG/M metagenome (GOLD analysis project Ga0209591, IMG submission 187207) | Freshwater microbial communities from Lake Fryxell liftoff mats and glacier meltwater in Antarctica - MAT-01 (SPAdes) (version 2) | ecosystem: Environmental > Aquatic > Freshwater > Ice > Liftoff... | reverse complement strand
GGGCTGTCCTCCGCGATTTCATTGCGCGCAGGAGGACGGACCGTATCGGAGTGGTGGTGTTTGCGGCTGATGCCTTTGTGCTCTCCCCTCCGACGCTCGACTATCATCTGCTGGATTCTCTGGTGGCGAAAATGGATCTCAATTTGATTTCCGCTGATGGCACGGCGATTGGAGACGCTCTGGGTGTTTCAGTGGCACGTCTGCGGCGCAGCCTGGCCACGACGAAAACCGTGCTCCTGCTCACCGATGGTGACAACAAAGGTGGCAAGCTGGCGCCTGAATTTGCGGCTGATCTGGCGAAGCAAGTGGGCGTGAAGGTGTTCACGATTCAGATTGGTCAGGGCGATATGGCGCAGTTCCAGAAAGGCTTCGATCTCTTTGGGCAGCCCCAATACGTGAATGTGCCCGCACCGACTAACCCGGCGCTCTTGCGTGATTTGGCGAAACGCACCGGGGGCCAGGCTTATGTGGCGAGCGACGCCAAGGGGCTTCAAGATAGCGTCCACGACGTGCTGAACACTTTGGAGCGTACGAAGTTCGATGCGAACAAGGCGAGCTACGAAGAGCTGTATCGGTATCTCCTCTTGCCCAGCGTCCTTTTGATCGCTCTTGAAGCTCTGCTCAGCGCTATTTGGCTTCGGAGGTTTCCGTAAATGAAATTCGCTGAGCCCATTTGGCTGTTTGGCACGGGCGTTGGGCTCTTGGTGGCGCTATTTCTAATTTGGGGTGGGCTGCTGAACGCGAAGCGCATCCGACGTTTCGGCAAGCTGGAGCAAGTGCAAAAGCTGTTTACCGCAACAGCAAGCTCCCGGCGTGCCGTGAAGGGTGTCTTGCTGGTGCTCGGCGTTGCCATTTCGTTTGTGGCTTTGGCTCAGCCGCAATACGGGCGCGGCACACGCGTGATTCCGGCCACGAACCTGGATGTCGTGATCACGCTGGATTATTCGAAGAGCATGTTCGCCCAGGATATTCCGCCTTTCCGCATCGAGCGTGCCAAGGCCGAAGTAGCCCAGCTGATCCAAGCCTTGCCGGGCGCTCGCTTTGCTGCCGTCGCCTTCGCGGGTGAGCCCATGAGCTTTCCGTTGACGAGTGATAGTGGGGCGATCAAGCAATTCTTAAGTCAGCTTTCTCCCAACGATATGCCGGTTGGAGGCACGGCCATCGCGCGGGCCTTGGAGTCCGCTCGAGATCTCTTAGCTCGCGATCCACGCTCCAAGAACCACAAGCGCATCATCATTCTGATTACTGACGGTGAAGATCTGGAAGGGGATCCAGTGCAGATCGCCCAATCGGTGGTGAATGAGGGCATTACCATCCACGTGGTGCAGATCGGTGGTCGCACTGCGGAGCCGCTCCCGGAGATCGACTCCGCGGGTCGCGTGAAGGGCTTTCGCAAGGACGAGTCTGGCGCTCCGATCACCACCGCGCTTTCAGCAGAGGGTGAGGCTGCATTGGCTAAAATTGCGGAGACGACTGGCGGCACGATCGTGCGGAGCCAACGCGGCAAAATGGGCATTGATGAGATCAGCGTGCGGTTGAGAAAACTCATGACCGAAGAGCTGAGCGAGAAGGTAGAAACAGTCTACGCGGATGTGACCGTCTATCCGTTGAGTTTTGCCGCTTTCTTACTGCTGGTTGAGGCCTTGATTGCGGAGGCCAGACGGCGTCGCCGAGCGGTACCTGAACTGGCGAATTCCGAAGGGGATGTGCACAGCACTCAGCGTCGCGAGAGCAAGCTGAAGCAGCGTCTGGGGCGCGCTACCCTGGGCGGAGGGCTCCTGATGTTGGTGGCTTTGGCGCCTTCGTGCGATCTCAGCCCCTCCAAGTGGTTCGACCGCTTCTCGCCTGCCGTGGATGATGCCATTGAAAAGCTCGACGCTGGTGATTCGTTGGCCGCGCAGCAAAGCCTGGTGGAGTATCTGAAGACGGGCAAGTGTGAGGCGGGCAAGATTGGCACGCCCGACAGCGTGAAACAGCGCCCCTTTGCCAGCTTTGATCTTGGGTTAGCGCTGTTCAAACTCGCAGAGAAGTTCGGAAAGAAATTTGGCGAAGAGGGCTTGGCAGCAGGTGCTGAGGACGCCGAAACGAGCCCGGCGGAGCAGAAGGCGGCGGAAGACCGGATCGAGCAGGTGGATTGTGCGCTGCGGATCGCTCAGGCCATCGCACTCGATCCACAAACACCAGCCGAGCTCCGTGCGCGGGCTCACTACCTTTCAGGCAATTTGGAATTTTTGCGCGGAAATTATCGTGGCGCTGTGCGCCACTACGACAAGGCGCTCGCCATCGTGCCAGGCGTTCAGTCAGACGCAGGCGATCTACTCGGTCAGGACGCTGCCTTCAATCGCGCGATTGCGCTCCGAAGAATCGAAGAGCGAGAGCCGCCGGATGCTTCGCCGGATGCAGGTGCTGACGGTGGCAATGATGGCGGAGACGATGCGGGCGACGCTGGGCAAGATGCGGGCGATTCTGGCAGCCAAGAGCCGGATGCGGGCGACGCCGGGCAAGATGCCGGCAACGACGCTGGACAGGATAGTGGGCCGCCCGATGCTGGCGACGCCGGACAAGATTCAGCAAAGAATGAGCCAAAAGATGCGGGCGCCGAGCCGCAACCTCAGCCCTCCCAACAACCCGACGAAGCCAAGAACGATCGCGTTTTGGACATGCTGGAAAGAGCGCCGACGCTCCAACAAGAAGTGGCCAAGCGGGCCCGAGTGCGTAGGACGTTGAGTGCAGCGGAGGATCGGTGATCCAGAGTTCCCGAAAAAGCTGGCGGCTCCTCTGGACTGTTCTGTTCGCGCAGGCTGCGTACCTTTTCGTGTCAAATGTGGCTCTGGCGCAGCGTCTGAGCACCGAGTTGAGCGCTCGGCAGGTCGAAGTGGGCGAAACGTTCGTCGTCCAGCTCACAGCGCTTGTGGACGACGAGTCGTCACAGCCGCAAAACCCAGCTTTGAAGCTGCCGCCCGGAATCGTGGCCACCGGCCCGAATCTGAGCACGCAACAACAAGTCTCGATCGTCAACGGGCGCTTGAGTCGCAGCTACGGCGTCACGGCAACCTGGAGCGTCACCCCCACGAAAGTCGGCCGTTACCCGATTGGGCCGGCCAGCATTCTGATTCAAGGGCGGCGGCTTTCCGACGACGCCCAAAGCATTGAAGTGGTGGCAGCCGGGACGGCTCGTCAGCAGCCTCAGCGTGGGGCACGGGGCTTCCCGTTCGGATTTGACCCCTTTGATCCGTTTGGTTCTGGACCTCTATCGAATCGCCTGCGAGGTTTGCCGACTCCTGATCCCGACGCTGAGGAGCCAGAGCTCGATCCGAGCTCGGTGCCTGAAGAATGGCGGGTCGCGAGAGCTCCCGATCCCGCGGCCTTCTTGATCGCCAAGGTGTCGCCGCGCAAGGTGGTGGTGGGTCAGGCGCTATCGCTCAAGGTTTTCGCGTACACATCGTATCCAGGGTTTGATGATGTGAGTGCCAGCGACGTCACGCGCAAGGAGTTCCTCGCGTTCGATCTCGCCACCAAAGATCAATCGGTCATTCGGCGGGTGCCCATCGGGAATCAGCTGTTCAACGCGGCTCAGATCCGAGATCTGCTGTTAGTACCGTTGGCTTCCGGGCGCTTCAAGGTTGGCGAGATGACCATGAAGTTGGCTCTCATATCCCGCCGTGGACAAGAGGTTGTCGAAAGGCAGAGTGTGCCGGCTGAGATTGAAGTGGTAGAGCCGCCCAAAAAGGGCAGGCCGCCTGGTTATCGGCTGGGCGACGTGGGGCATTTTCAGTTGAAGGTGGAGGTGGCACCCCGTGAAGTGCCCGTAGGTGGCGCGGTGTCGGTCACGGCCTGGCTCGAAGGACAGGGGAATTTCCCTTCAGAACTCCGATTGCCCGAGCAAAAGGGCGTGGAGTTTTCTCAGCCAACTCTTAAGGAAGAGATCGCTCCCAAGGAAGGAGCCCTCGCAGGTTATCGGAAATTTAGTTATGTGGTTAGGCTTAACGAGGCAGGTGAGTTGGATCTGGGTGCCCTTGCGCACCCGTATTTCAATCCCTCCGCAGGTTACGAAACTGCGAGCGTAGCCTTAGGTCTCGTAAAAGCCGTAGCGGCGGTTGCTCGCCCGGGAGCGCCCGAGCCAGCGCTGCCTGCAGCTGCGCCGCCCTCGCCCTTGCAGAGGATTGCCGAACTCATGAAACCCCGCGCGGATATGTTGGGTCAGAAGGCGCTCCGGGCAGCCACCGCCCCATCGGATCAGCGCTGGTTCTATCCATTGCTATTGCTCGGGCCAGCGCTCGTGGTTTTAGGACAATTCCTGGGGAAGTTCGGAGCTGCGGTGTCGACGCGTCAGAGCGCGCGGAAGGGCGCGCTCGCGTACCAGGCGCGGGTGGCTTTGGAAGAAGCGAGGGACCTGGCTAAAAACGGCTCAATGAGCGCCGTTTCAGCGCTGGAACGCGCTGTCTTCCTCGCGCTTGAAGATCGGACGGGCCTGAAAGCGCGGGCTGTGCTGCGTGGACAGCTGGCCAGCAAGCTCACTTCGCAAGGCTTCCCTTCGGAGCTTGCTGCGCGCGCGGTTGAGTTACTTGAGCAGGGCGACACCGTGCGCTTTGGCATCCTGGAAGCGGAGCTCCAGAAGCTCGTAGCCGACACCGGCGCTTGGTTGGCACGGGCGTTGGAAGTGCAGAGGAGCGCGAGCTGAACATGGCGAGTTTGGCGTGTTCGTCGCAATCCCAAGCGGCGCGGACTTCGAGAGGGGTGTGGCGCTGCCTGTTGGGGCTCGCACTGGCTTTGAACACCATCATTGCAGGACCGGAGCTTGCATTGGCGACGGGAGGTAAAGCCAGCGATCTTGCGAACGTTGGCCTCGGGGCCCTTCAGGAGAGCGCTCCAAGCCGTGCGTTGGAGCAGTTCGAGCTAGCCGGGGATCGTGGCCTGGTAGACCCCAATTTAAGCTACAATCGTGCCCTTGCTTACTTGTTGCGCGCGAAATCCCCCCAAGCTGTCCCCGGTGATCTGGGGCAGGTGGCAGCTGGCTTGGAGGAGGCGCTGCTGCAGAATCCTGACGATGTTGAGGCCGAGCAGGTGCTGAATGCTGTGCGGGCAGAGCTGGCGCGCGTTCGAGCCAAGCCCCTGGGAGAGCCTGTTTCGGCCCGACCAAGCCTCGGTCGGGCGCTCGTTGGCTTGGCCCCCCGCGCGGTTTGGGATTGGTTGGCGGTTGCGGCTTCACTCCTGCTCAGCGCCGGATTGCTGGGTCGAACGCTGTTCAAGCGGCCAGAGTTGCGTCTAGCAAGCGGACTTGGAATTGGTATTGGCCTCGGGCTCTTCGCGCTGTCCGCGCCACTTTCGTTCGCGGCGGGCTGGCTGAAAGAGAAAACGGAACCTGCAGTTGTGATCGCTGCCGAAGCGCGTTGGCTGGATGCAGCAGGTCTTCCCGCGAGGGCTCTCCCCGCTTCAGTTCGCGGGGCAGGCATCCCAGAGGGTGCGCTCGTGTACATACACCAGAAAGCCGGAAATTTGGCTGAGGTTGAATGGGGGGCGACGCTCGGTTGGGTTTCCGTGGGGCAGTTGCGCGGCCTCCGCCAACGTTGAGCTGACGGTTGGAGCGTGACGCCGCGGCGCTCGATTATTGCGACGGCGTGCCCGCGTCGTTCTGTTCTGCGTCGTTCTTTTCTTCGTCGGGGAGGGGGCAGGCTTCCCCTGTGTGGCCAGGCTCGCCTTCCGGGATCCGACACGGGTGTACGGCGAGAATTCTCGACTCTGCTTTGTAGATCACTTTGCGGCGCTCGTCTTTTGCGGTGCCATCGGCGAACTCCACGTGGCGTATTGCGTCTACCGCCCAGCCAATTTTGCCACTTTGCCGGACTTCCTCTCGGTCAACGCTCACGCTCGGGTCGGCCAGAAGCTGAACCTCGGGTGGTTTGATATCGCGTCGTTCGGAGGTCTTGACGGTTACCCGTCGACCCTCAGTATCTCCGAATAACAGCACACTGACGCTGGTCTTAGTGACTGTTGTCAGAATCAGTAGCCCCGCGTGCGTATCATTGCGAAACACGAGATCAGGTTTGGGCCAAGAGAGTGTGGCTTCATGTCCCATCGGGTAGCGTGCGAAGTAGTAACTATGCGGCTGATGCGCCAGAACATCGTAGCCCGCACGAAAGACAGCATTGTAGAGCGTGGTGGCGAATTGGCTCACGCCGCCGCCCACTGTGTCCACCATTTCACCATCTTCGATGCTCGGGGCTGGGACAAACCCGGCAGCCAAGGTCCGCGGCCCCACGGCAGCATTCACAGAAAATGTAGTCCCCGGTGCCACGAGAGTATTGTTGAGCATTTGCGCGATGCGCTGAATGTTCTGTACGCGAGGCGGGCAGCACGGGAAGGACGTGGTGAAGTGTCCAACGATGCGCCGAATGTTGAAAGTGCGTGCCTGCTCAGTCGTCAGCTTTGGTGGCGTGTTTTGGATGATGGGGAGCTCCCCCGCGCGGTCGTTTCGTTCGGCCGCGCGCAGGGCCGCCGCGAGCAGATTCTCGGTGTCAATTCGGGTGCCGGTTTGGCTGGGTAGAATCTCGACTGCGTCGGCGTTCTTGACAACAAATTGCGCGTCTTGCGCTGCCCTTTCCAAAAGCTCTCGGGCTTCTCGAAGTTTTTCGTTTAGGGGCTTTTCATCCAGCGTGAGGCGAAGCTCGTGAGTGTTCGGATCCTCCGCAGTGCGCAGCGCGGCGCCAAAGAACACGGCATCTAAGTCGAGCTCAAGAGGCTTGGTAGCCTCCCTGCCAGCGTCGCTCGGAAGGGTTGCGCGGAGCTTGACCGGCGACGAAAGCAGGCGCTCCGCCAGGGATACCAAGGCGTCTACCTGAGAGTGCGTGATCGAAGAGTCGACTTGCTTGAGTGGAAGTGTGACAGCTTGATCCTCAGAATCTGTCGCTGCCTGCGCTAACAGCTGCAGGGCGGAACTCCGATCCAGTGTCAGCCCCGGGCGCGCATACACAGGCAAGGCCCGTTTGCCGTCAATAATGATTCCACCCGCCTGAGGGTGGGTCCCGAGTGCGAACGCCTCGATTTGTGCGAGCGCTCGTTCCGCTTGGGGTCGATCAAAGTGGATCCCAAAGGCAGTGCTCTCGCTGAGCAACCAATTCTTCAACCACCAAGCGAATTGGTTCCCCAGGTGTCCAGCTCGACCTTCTGCGTAAGCACGTTGGAGCGAACTGGCGGTGGCAGGATGTCCTCCAAGCTCAGCTAGCGAGCGCACCAAGACGCGATCTTGAACTCGCAGCAACAGCTTCCGTTGCGCCAATTGCGTCGCGTATTCTTGAACTGGAGTCGCCGCCTCCTTGGGTGTGAGTCCTGCCAAGACCACCGGGCCTAGGCGCACACCTCGCAAAATACGTCCATCGTGCAGCGCTCGGTCGAGCGCGAATAGGCCGGGTAGCAACAGCACCAGCAGAACGATCCAGAGCCCGCGCTTTGCACGCGCGGCCAGCCGGTGCGGCTGTGATGCTGCGGGCTGCGTGGATTGGCTGATTGGCATTTTTCCTTCAAATTCTAAACGGCGTGGCGGAGCATCCCAACTGGATCTCGTCGTTCCTGCGGCCGGGACCCAAGCTTGGCTTTTTTGAACGGTATTTAACGCTTCCCCCGGAGGCTTTGGCCCGTGCTAGCCTTACTTCGGTGTGGGTCCGTCGCTCAGCTATCCGTCCCGTTCCTGGCTACGCCAAGGTGCAAGCGTACTGCTTGGAGTCAGTTCGCGAAAGCCTCAGTGAAGACGACGAGGACGCACGTACCCAGCTCGACGACGCCTTTGAACGTTTTGAGCGTACGCAGCCAGCCTTAGCCAACCGTGTTGCTGAAGGCCTCAATAAGCCGCTCGACGAAACGGCCTTAGCTCTGGGCTATTTCCTAACGCTCGCTGTGTGGCTGGCTTTCGAACAGGCCCATTCGCACCATATCGATGAAGTGAAGGCTCAGGAAATCGACGCCACCGAGCAGCTCCTAGCGCTGGATGAGGAATTGCGTCGGGCGGATCCGGCTGAAGCTCTGGATAGTGATGACATTATCGCGATGGAGCAGCCCCATTTACTGGAGTTCGTGCACGAACACATTGATTCCACATTGGAAGCGCACGCCCACGACATTGACGTGGATGATGTGCATGCGGTCTACCGAGTGGTGCTGGTCGAGATTTTGGCGCTTTCTTACGCGGTACAGCGGCCAGCGGGCTATCCTATGGCCAAAGTTGAGCTGCTGGCTTAGCTCGTTCAATCAGGCTTCGCGATGCAGTTGACTGTGCTTTATTTTGCGGCCCTTCGGGATCTGATGGGGAAAAGCGAAGAGTTGCTGGAGCTGCCGCTGGGTGCCTCCGTGGGAAGCCTGAGCCAGCTGCTTCAAGCACGGTTGCCGGAGCTCGCGGGATTCATGGGCAGTGTGCGCTTCGCAGTGAATGAGGAGTTCACCAGTTCCGAGGCTCCGCTGAAGGACGGCGACGTCGTGGCCTTGATTCCGCCCGTCCAGGGTGGCTAATCCCGGTTTGGGAAGTTGCAAAGTGACCTTCAAATATCGGATAGGCGTTGATGAGAATGGGTTGGGGGCGCGCATCGGTCCGATGTTGGTGAGTGCCGCGTTGGCGGAGGTTGACCCGGTTCGGGGCGCGGATACCTTGAAACGCAAGCTTCCCAAAGCGCTGCGTGCGGACTTGGATGACTCAAAACGGCTCGTCTCCCACGGGAACATCACCCTCGCCGAAGCTTGGGCTCGTGCACTCGCACCCTCTGGGATCAGCTCCCCATCAGAACTCTTAGAGAGTGTTTCACTCGAAGGTATTCAGGCGTTGCAGGCGCCGTGCCCCAAGAGCAGCCGGGCACAGTGTTGGACCACCAAGCACGAAAGCTTCAGCGCGGAGCCTGCGTTGGTGGCTCGGTTGCGCCGGCATCTGCTCACGCTTGAAGCGCGCGGTGTGCGTGTGCTCGGGATCAAGAGCAGTGTGGTGTGTTCCAAGGTCTTAAACGAGGGTTGGAGCGTGGGGCAGAATCGTTTCGTGATGGATCTGCACGCGATGGAGCGATTGGTGATGAGCTTGCGAGAGCAGGCGGGCTCCGACGTGCTCGCGATTTGCGGAAAAGTAGGCGGCATCGCAGATTACGATCGGTTTTTTGGCCCACTTTCGGGGCGATTGCACAACACGCTCGAGCACTCGCGCTCACACAGCGCGTACCGTTTCCCCGGCCTGGGCGAGTTGCACTTCATTCAGGATGCCGACGCCAAAGATCCACTCGTGATGCTGGCCTCGCTCGTAGGGAAATACCTGCGCGAGCTTCTGATGGCTCGCATCGCCGCGTATTACTTGCCAGAGTCCAAAGTGGCAGATTGGCCGAGCGGTTACCACGATCCCGTGAGTGCGCGCTTCTTCGACTCCACCGAAGCGGTGCGCGCGAAACGCCGCATCCCGTTGACGTGTTTTGAGAGGCTGTGATCAGAGCCCGTGCCCCGGCCCAATGATGTGTGGCCAGGCCTGCTCGACGGTCCATTCGCGGCCCACGTGTGGAGGATGATGGCAGCTCGGGCCGCATAGGTTCGCTGAAGGTGCCCTCTGGATGAACTTGGGTGAGGCGGTTTCTGCGTGTCGCGATCCTGGTCCGTGGCACACCTCACACTGAACATTTTTCAGTGGTTCTACGTGCGTGACGGTCGAGCCGCCTGGTTTCTCGTAACCGGTGACGTGGCAACCGACGCAGTCGAGATTGAACTCTTTGCTTTGGACTGAAAGCGTTTCGTACGCTGAGGCGTGCCGCGTAGTCTTCCAGAAGGCGTATTCTTCCTTGTGGCAGGAGACGCAGGCTGCCACGCCCACGTAGTGGCTCTGATCACCTGAGACGGGGCTGGGGAGGCGATCTTTAAAGGCTTCTTGATTGTGGGTGTTAACTCGTCGGTAATAGCCGTCCATTTCGCTCTTCACGCCAGCGTGTTGTCCGGCAGCTTCACCAACTTCGTAGGTTTGATAAAAGAAGAAGCTCCCGGAAGCGGGGGGTACGGGTGCCCGGTGCTGGCGAACCTGGGCTTCCAGCTTAGCCAGCGCTTGCCGGCGCTGGGGGAGAGCGGCAGATTTCGGTTCGCGCGTTTCCAAATCATGGATCCGCTGTTTTTCAACCTCGAAGGCTTCCCGCAGATTGAGCCCAGAAGCGTCCACAAAATCGTAACTGTCCCCGCGCACATACAGATCAACGCTGGCGAGGGATTGCAGGTGATTCTGGGGCGCGATAACCAACGTCTTTCCGACTAAGACCGCCGGCGCAGGCGCGTCGTTGAGTTCCCCCTCATCATAGGGTTTGCCCACGAGCATCAACTGAAAACCCTCGACTTTTTCGGCTAATCTGAGGGCCTCGCCACGCGGCATGGACAAAAGGGCAATTCGGATCTGGGCACCTTTGGCGTTCAATTTCTGAAGGGCTTGAGTGAGCGCCAGCGTGGCATCCCCCACCTGCACGCCTGCCGGCCCCATCCCATTCTGAAGCGGCAACGAAATGCCGACCACGCCAACCTTGGTTTTCCCAACCTCTGTCATCCAGAACGGCGTTACGCCGGTTAGATTCGCAGCCAGCGCCTTAGCTCCCGAAAGCTCCGTGTGCTTTCTGAAAACCTCGGAGCCGGCAGCCCAATCGTTGAGCCCCGGGGCCCAGGCGCGAAGCTTCATCGCGCCGAGTGCTTTGGCAATCACTTCCCCTTTCCACAAGTCTTGGGTGCGCGACTTTTCGGATAGCGACGGGTTCAAGAAGAAGAGAGGCCCTGCCGCCAGCAGTAGCCCATTTCCCGCGTCACTTTGCTGCTTGCGCAGGAGCTCTGCGGCGTGATCGACGCCGCCCAACATGCTTTTGACGCAACCGCAGGGTTCCATTGCGCCGGCGAGCGTTCCGAGCGCGTAGATGCGCAGCGTGGGCGTCTTCTGTGGCACCGACTCGGCATCACGGTTTTTCCCGCACTGCGCCAGGCCGAGCACTAGGGGTGCACACAAGGCAAGCAGTGCCAAACGCCAGCGAGAAAGCATATTCTAAGCCATTAAGCCCCGATTGTCCTCGCGTCAACGCTTTCGGCGGGCACAGAGTGGGCACAGAGTGGACACCGGGGGCAGCGCGAGCTTAGGGCGCCTTTGCAAACGGTAAGACACTCTTGAGATCTTCATCGTTGAAGAGCAGCTGCATGCCGACGAAATAGTCCCGCCGATCCGGGCTCAGTATGTCATCCACGCCCGCCATCAGCCAAAGGCGGTTCACGAATTCGTAACCCAAGGACACCCGCCAGCGCGGCAACACCACTTCTCCAAACCCGAACAGATCCTGCCGCAGCTCGAAGCGATCCTGGAAAAGATGCAGATCCAGGCCGGTGCCCCCCGTGGATTCCTTGATGCCAAAACGCCCGGTAAATGGCCCAAACTTCTGGGCGAATTGGAGTGAAAAGCGAAACGCGTTGGTGGTGACGGTACGCACCTCGCGGTACGCGGCGGGGTCGTTCGGGTTGGTGGTGCGCACGTCCACCTGCTCAAAGGTCGTCAGCCCGCGCGGATCATTGACGATCTCGATCAGGTAGTACTTGTCCTCGCGTGGCTGCAGTCGAAGCTCGACGTAGCTTTTCACTGAGCCAGTGAGAAAGAGGTAATCCGAGCGCAAGCCCACGTACGTTTGGAGGCGATCGAGCCCGCCCACGAAATCGCCCACGGTTTCGGCGACGCCTTCCACTTCGTTGATCAGGCGCTCATCCTTGGTGAGCTTGCCAAGCGTGCCTTCTCCTCGTTCCAGTCGCCCCGTCACACTATCGATATTTTGGAGCGCACTTTCGAGGCTCTTGCTCGCACTGTTCACCCGGTTCACGATCTCGCGCACATCGCCTGGCTGCTGGCCTTCCACGTCGGGCTTACCGAGCATTTCGCGGACATCGCCGGTGAGCACTCGGACATTTTCCAGGATCTTCTGCAGCTCGGGTTGGGATTGGTTGGTGATGTTCTGGATATTGTTGAGCGTGCTACGGATGGCCTCGCGGTTCTCGCGGACCGTTTGGTTCAACGATTCGGTCACCTGCGCCAAATTACCAAGGATAGATTTGATATCGTCACGGCCCTGATTCGTGCCGAGCGACTCTGCGAGCGAGCGTGACACTTTTTGGACATCTTTGGCGATGGCAGACACATCCTCAAGGATTTGGGCGGTGGTCGGAGAATCGACGACCAGGTGGACCTGATCGCCATCGTGCAACTGACGCTTACCCTGGGTGCCGGGGGTTAACGTGACGACGTACTCCCCCAGCAGACTCGACATCACTTTAGCCATCGCCGCATCGTCGTAGAGAGGAACCTCCGGATTCACGCGGATGTCGACACGCGCGCGGTTACCTTGCAGTCGCACGCTTTGGATGGTGCCCACCGGGATGCCGGCCATGCGGACCTGGCTGCTTTTGGCAATGCCCATCGCGTCGTTGATCAATGCATACACAACGTAGCCGTCGCTGCTGCCTGAGGACTTATCGACGAAGCGGTAGATCATCACGCCTGCGAGCGTCGTCACGGTGGTGAAGAGTCCAACCTTCGCCGCTGTCGAAATATTCCGCATCTGCTAGAGCGCAAGAACCTACCAAGACCTGCTTCCGCGGTCGACCATCGCTTCGTTCGCCCGTGCGCTCTGCCCTGTTCACGCCTGCCTGCGCTGGTACCGGAAGGCGCGCTCCGCTACGCTGGTCGTCGGTGCGAGGCCGGTTTCTTCTTGTGTTGACGAGTCTCGCCTGCGCTGCTTGCGGACCGAGCTTAGCGACACGGACGACGCTCCCAGCTGGCCGTCAGCGCTCAAGCGTCGCCCCGGTGCTCGTCTGGGCCCGAGAAACCTGGTCGCCGCAGCCCTTGAACGGAACCTCGGCACCGGGGCTTGAAGCTATCTATGCTGCCTGTGGCGAGGCGGACCAAGCCCTGGCACGGGTAGCCGCGCGCGTTCTGGAACTTGACCGGGCCGGCGTGAAGCTGGACGACGCGAGCCTCAAGCTAGCTTTGAGGGCAGAAGGTGCTCCTTACCTTTGGCCTCGCCGATGGCAAACAGAACTCCCTAATCCTAGGGCCGCAGAGAGCGTGCAAGCTTGGCAGGCTCGGCATTCCAAAGCAGGCCGTGCTCGCTGTGGGGTGGCACTTTCGGAAGGAGGCTCCGGCCCCGCGCGTGTGAGCGTTGTGGCCGTGGATTCCAAAGTCGATCTTGAGCGCTTCCCGGTCCGTGCGCGGGTTGGGCAATGGCTGACGTTCGCGGCGCGCGTCAAGGAAGCCGGCGAGCCCGCGCTATTTCTGCAGGGGCCGCGTGGGCGCCCACGTCAGGCCCTGGTTGCCTTGAATGGAGAGAATCTGAAAGCGCGTTTTGCGCTCTCTGAGCCAGGGCTCTGGACCGTTCAATTGATCGCGAAGGGACCAGAGGGCCCCCTCCCGCTCGCAGAAGCCCTGATTTTTGCTGATGTCGAACCGAGCCAGGACCTTCATTGGCCTCGAGCACCCGGCGAAGCCGAGGACAATGAAGCTTTACCCGACAGCCAGCGCCTGCTCTCGATGTTAAACAGTGCTCGTGCTTCTGAGAAGTTGTTGCCGCTCGAGCAACGCGTGGACTTATCGGCCATTGCCCAAGCGCACGCGGAAGCTATGCGCGATGCGGAAACGCTCGCCCACGATCTCGGGCAGGGTGGCGCCGGAGCGCGCATCCTGGCCGCAGGTAACTCGGAGCAGTTCAGCTTGATTGGTGAAAATGTGGCTTCAGCGCTTTCCACAGCACGGGCGCATCGCCTGCTTTGGTCGAGCCCCGCCCACCGGTTCACACTCTTGCGGCCAGACTTCGACAGTGTGGGGATCGGGATCGCCCGGGGCGCGGACGGGCGGCTTTGGGTGTGCCAACTCTTCGCGCGAACAAAATAGCAAAAGCCGGCACTCGGGCGAGCAACCGGCTCGGCATTAGGTTAGAAACGACGGAAGGCCGGGCTCACTTGCTGTGAGGCGGCATCTTCGCTTCTTTGAAAATCACGTGCTGGCGCACTACAGGATCATACTTCTTGAACTCCAGCTTGTTGGTCTGGGTCCGCTTATTCTTGTTGGTGTAGTACGTGAAGCCGGTGCCGGCTGACGAAACCAATCGTACGTTGTCGCGCATGATAGAGGCTGGCTAGCATACGGCCTCGGCTCTCGGCAAGCAGCCCAAGCAGCCCAAGCAGCCCAAGCAGCCCAAGCAGCCCAAGATTGGTGGGTCTGAGCAGAGGTTCAGGGTCCCGAATTGCTTGACTCCCAGAAAAGGACATGGCTATCTCCCGGCCCCCTAGCGAAAGTCCCCCAAAATGAAGCGCACTTATCAGCCTCACACTCTCAGCCGCCTGCGCACTCATGGTTTTCGCAAGCGCCTGAAGACCAGCGGTGGTCAAAAAATTCTTAAGAATCGTCGACGTAAGGGACGCTGGCGTCTGGCCGTCACCGCGTACGAGAAGTGAGCGCTGCGGCCGAAGGCCGCTTCTCGCCTCGTTCGAGGGTCCGCAAGCGATCCGAGTTTCTTTTCATTCAGGCAACGGCAAGTCGCGTTGTCACGCCGCACCTGGTTCTGTTGGTGAGCGTGCGCGCGTCCGCCCGGAGCGCGCGCCTACGGGGGCCCGATTTTGATCGCACGCGGCTTGGGATCACCGTGCCGAAAAAGATGGGTTCCTCGCCCGAACGGAGTCGCGCCAAACGCCTGATTCGCGAGGCATTTCGGCGGTTAAGGGGCTCGCTGGCGGCTGACGTCGATTTGGTAGTGATCGTCAGAAAACCGCTTGGGGAGGCGAAGCTTGGCGGCATCGTTGAGGAGTGGGAACGCGCGGAGCGACAAATCCAAAAAAGGATTGTTGAGGCTCGCGCTGTGGCTCGAATCGGGTAAGGCATGGGCTAGCAAATGCTGGCCCGGCTGATTGTCCTACTGATCCGTGTGTACCAACGGAGCTTGGGTCCCCTCCTGGGGCCAAGCTGTCGTTTTGAGCCTTCCTGCTCCCGCTACACTATCGCCTGCGTGGAGCTGCATGGCCCGCTTCACGGATCATGGTTAGGCATCCGCCGCATCTGTCGCTGCCACCCATTCAACGCTGGGGGCTACGATCCACCCCCGCCGCTTTCTGGTCCCCCGGCCGATAAACTCTGAAAACTTCGTGGGAAGTTTCTTGGGCTTCCGGCAGAGCGTGCTAAAGGGGGCCTCTCGTCGAAGGCCGCCGAGTCCAACACGTCTCTTTAGCGCAAGATATTATTCAAGATGGAACGCGACAGCGTCCTACGTTTTCTCTTCATCGGTGGACTCATCATCCTCCTTTTTACCTTTGGGTCTCAGCTCTTCGGGGGTAGCGCAACCGCGCCCCAGCCGCTTCGGCCGGAGACCATCGCGATCTCGTCCGGCGCCGACCGAGAGCAGCTCTGTCACCTTCGGAATCCGGCCTTTCATGCCACTATTTCGAGTCGCGGCGCCTCCGTTAAGCACTTTGAGCTAACGACACCGAAGTATATCAAGTTCGGGAAAACTCAAGATCTGTCGACGACGCCCGATCAGCCGTTTCGGCAGCAGCTCGCTTTTATGTGGCGAAATGAAGCCGCGAAGCGCAAGGATATCCCGTGGCAGCTTGATTTCGATCTGGTGCGTTATGATCTGGTTCAGTCCAGCGCTCAGGAATGTGTGTTTCGGTATCGCGACGCTAACGTTGAGCTCACGCGGGTCGTTGCGTCGACGGCTAATCCGTACGAATTATTAGCAACCGCCACGATCAAGAATCTGGCACCGGAGAAGCGCGTTCATGCGCTCACCGTTCACACGGTTGCGTGGCGAACCCATCAAGAAGTCGCCGGACACATGTTTAGCGTGAGCCCATTCGTCACGCATGTTGAGTGCATCGACAAGGGTGGCCGTGCGGTGCGGCTGCGCGAGCCTGATTTTGAGGCAGGGAACTTCACTGGCGAAGGTTTTCAGCCAACGGCGCTCAATCTGGGCGATTGGCATAAAATCCCGGGCGAGCCGGATATCGTAGCCGTTTCGAACGCCTACTTTTCACATGCGCTCATCCCGAAGTTAGCGCCGGCTGCGCCTGAGTGTCAGCTTCAAATTGAACAGCGCTGGGACGCCTCCCGTCACCCGAAGGCGAGCGAAGATATCAATGCCGGAGCGATGTATCGCGCACGCCTCGCTTACCCAGCGCAGGTGCTCGATCCAGGAAAAGAGCAGACCTACAGCCTGCTCAGCTACACGGGTCCCAAGGAGCGAGATGCTCTCAGTCGTGCTGGTGGTGGCCAGCACCATGTTGAAGAGCTGATCGATCTGGGGTTCTTTACGGTCATCGCCAAAGTGCTGGTTGCTTTCCTATTGAAGGTTTACAGCATCGTTCCCAATTGGGGCATTGCGATCATTGTCCTCACGATCACGGCCCGCACGCTGCTCTTCCCGCTCACGCTCCCGTCGATCAAGAGCATGATGAAGATGCGCGAGCTTAAGCCTGAGCTCGATGAGCTGAACATCAAGTACAAGAACGATGCTCAGGCCAAGGGCTTGGCGCAGATGGAGCTTTGGCGAAAGCACAAAGTGAATCCGCTCAAGGGTTGCTTGCCTCAGCTCGCCAGCATGCCCGTGTGGTTTGCCCTCTACACAACCCTGCAAACCGCAGTTGAGCTGTATAATATTCCGTTCTTATGGTTTCCAGACCTTTCGCTGCCGGATCCGTATTTCATCTTGCCGTTCATCATCGGCTCCACCTCTTTCGTGCAGCAGAAGTTGATGCCTGCTCAGGGGGATCCTGCCCAGCAGAAGATGATGCTGTATTTCATGCCGGCGATGTTTACGGTGTTTATGCTGTTCCTCCCCGCCGGGCTAGGTGTCTATATGTTCACCAACAGCTTGCTCGGAATTCTGCAACAACTGGGCGTGGAGGCCCATGTGAGGCGCACCCAGGTCATCGCAGCTTCACGCGCGATCGAAGTCAAGGTTAAGGGGTGAGGGTTTAGGATTTAGGAAAGGCAAGACCATGAGCGACAACACCGAAGTAGATCAAGCTTGGGGCGCAGAGAGCGCCGACGTGAAGGATGCATTTGCGGACGATGGCGACAATCGCCTAGATGACGCCGCGCGTGCCGCGGCCGAAGAGGTGACCGATCCAGATGAGCGCGCCCAGGTGGCACTCGACTTCGTCGCAGACGTGCTGCGCGAGATGGAAATGGAGTGTCGGGTTCGGCTGTTGAAACCGAGGGAAGGCTCGGAAGGCGAAATCTACCTTGAGATCACCGGTAAGGATTCCGGGCGGATCATCGGCAAGAAGGGTCAGGTCCTGCAGGCGCTTCAGTTCCTCACGCATCGGGTGATCAATCGCCCGGGCGAGGAACGCCGCCACGTGCTCGTGGACGCAGAGGGCTACCGGTCCCGAAGAGATGATTCGCTGGCCACGATGGCCCAACGCCTAGGAAGCCAGGCGGTCAAGGAAGGCAAGATCATCACCTTTGAGCCCATGAATCCCCGTGATCGACGCGTGGTCCACCTGGCGCTTGCCAAATTCGAAGGTGTTATCACCAAGAGTGATGGTGAAGGCGATGATCGGCGCGTACAGATTATTCCCGTTCGTCGCGAACCGGCACGCGCCTAGCTTTCCGCCTAAGCCCGCCTATAGCCTCCGCCTAGCCCCCAGGCTGACGCGTTGAGGCCTGGGGTTGGCTGAGGTCTTTATCTCCAGCCAAGACAGCATTCTTCCCAGAATGGACAGGATGTGACCGCTTCTTTTGGCTCGTCTGTTGCGGAGGCGCGTCTAATGCTAATAAACCCATCGTCCAGAGTGGCATCCCCACGCCTCCGACTGTGGGAACTTGAACGAAGAGGAAGAACATATGCAGACGCTTGGTAGTACGCCTTCAAGGCTCTTAGGTTCGTTGCTTTTGGCCTCCGCGCTTCTAGGTTCTGGTTGCGGTCCCAAAGCGGTACGCGGCGAGAACGTAGCTGGCTTGGATGATCAGGCCATGGGCACCGGGCTCGACCGTCGGGATCTGGAGCGCATGCTGCACGAGAACATGCAGGCGCTCCAGAGTTCAGCGGTGATCAAGCGTTGGCAGGGCGAAAATCGGCCAGCTGTTGCAGTGCTGCCCCTTCGGAACGAGACCTCAGAACACATCGATAGCTCGCTCGACGCCCTCATCAGCGACATCGAGACAACGTTGGTGAACGCGGGCCACGTGCGCGTGATCAGCCTAGAGCAGCAGCCGGCATTGATGCAGCAGGCCAAGCAGCAGAATTCTCAGGGTTTTGACGCTCGGAACGCTACGCAATTGGGGAAACAAATCGGTGCGCGTTACATCGTGACCGGCAAAGTCTTTAATAACGATGAGCGCCAAGATGGCGAGCGCCGCGTTCAGTACTTCATGTTCATTCAGGTTTTGGAGGTAGAAACGGCAGATATTCTGTTCCAAAACAAGACGACGGTTACCAAGGCGATTCTCTAAGCGTTTCCGTTAAGCGGGTTGAGCTATGGCCGAAAGCCAGATCGGTCGGTACAGCGGGGGCGAGAGTTCTCAAGGTGTGCCGTCGCAGGTGTCCCTGGTCGCGAGGTTAGCGGTGCGCCTGGCGTTCACCCTATTTTTCTTCACTGCTGCAGGGTGCGCGGATCATGCCTCGCGGATGGCTAAGGTGCGAACTGCCCTGGATGCCGATCAGCCCAAGCAGGCACTCGTCGCATTGAATAGCGCGTTGGATGTGGATAAGGCGGCCGAGCTCCCGAAAGATTTGGGTGGGGAGAAAGGCCTTCTGGTCTTGGATCGCGCCATGGTGCTTCAGCAGCTGAAGGACTACGGGCTTTCGAGCCGCGATCTTGAGATTGCCGATAAGCAGATCCAGACGCTCGATTTCTCGCGCAATGCCCTGGACGACATCGGCAAATACATGTTCTCGGACGACACGGGCCCCTACAAAGCGCCCGCTTACGAGAAGCTGCTGATCAACACCATCAACATGCAAAATTACCTGCTGCGGGGTGATTTGAATGGTGGACGCATCGAAGCGCGACGCCTCGCGGTGATGCAGAAGTATCTGAGCCAGAGCGCAGATCCCGCCCAAGCTTTGCTCGGTCCAGGCAGCTATTTCGCGGGTTTCATTTTTGAGAAAAGCGGGAAGCCTGACGAAGCCCTGCGCTATTACGACGAAGCGTTGAGCTACGCTTCGTATCCGAGCCTTGAGCAGCCCATTCTGCAGTTGAGCACTCAGAGCGGCTATCGCAGCCCCAGGTTGCGCCAAGCACTCGAAGAGGCCAGCAAAGATGCGGTAGGCGTGGAAGCTCCGGGGGCAAGGCAACCAAGCCAAGCGAGCCAATCCGCTGAGCTTTTGGTGATCCTCAATTACGGGCGCGTTCCTCCAAAGATCGCGCGCAGAGTTCCGATCGGGTTGGCGCTCACGTACGCGAGCGGGGCGTTGAGCCCCACTGATCGGGGCAAAGCTAATGCCTTGGCAGCGCAAGGCTTGGTGACCTGGGTGAATTATCCCGAGCTTGGCGCGGCGCATGGCCAATACGACACGCCCGAGGTAACGCTGGATGGCCAAGCGCTACCCATTGAGCAGCTTTCCGCCATAGATTTTGAGGTGCGGCGCGCTTGGGACCGCGTGAAGGGTGCTGTGGTCGCCTCCGCTATCACGCGCATGATCACGCGCGTGGTCGTGGGGGAAGGGATCCGAAGAACTTCCTCAGACAACAATCTCTTGGCGCTGCTCTTGAGCTTTGGCACCCAAGCGGCCCTCACTGCGGCCGATACGCCGGATACACGCAGCTGGTCTACCCTGCCAGCCAGAATGAGCGTGGCCCGCATCCGGCTCTCGCCCGGCAAGCACGTGATCAGCATGCTGGTTCGGGGGCGGCGTGAGACACGGACGATCGTGGTCGCACCGGGCGGCTGGGTGGCTGTAGGCGTTACGGTGCTCAAATAGTTCAGCCTAAAGACTGAAGCTTGCAGCCGCTGGCGAGCTCTGAAAAGCTCGGCCGCATGCAAACGAGAGCTGCTGTCGCCTACGCTGCCGGAAAACCATTGTCGATAGAAACGGTATCGCTCGCAGGGCCCAAGGCGGGCGAGGTGCTCGTGGAGATCAAGGCAACGGGCATCTGCCACACCGATGCCTTCACGCTCTCCGGTGACGATCCGGAAGGCCTCTTTCCCGCAATCTTAGGTCACGAAGGCGCAGGTATCGTTGTTGAGGTCGGGCCCGGGGTCACGTCCCTCGCCAAAGGCGATCACGTGATTCCACTGTACGTGCCCGAGTGTCGCCAGTGCGACTACTGCGTGAGCGGCAAGACCAATCTTTGCCAAGCCATTCGTATCACTCAAGGGCGCGGCGTGATGCCCGATGGCACGAGTCGTTTCTCGTTGGGCGATAAAACAGTGCTCCACTACATGGGTACCTCGACGTTTTCTAACTTCACCGTCGTCCCAGAAATAGCATTAGCCAAGATCCGCAAGGACGCACCCTTCGATAAAGTTTGCTACATCGGCTGTGGAGTCACCACTGGCGTCGGTGCCGTGATCAACACGGCGAAAGTTCAGGCTGGGGATAACGTGGTCGTATTTGGCCTCGGTGGCATTGGGCTCAACGTGGTTCAAGCCTGCCGCATGGTGGGAGCTGATCAAATCATTGGTGTGGATTTGAACTCCGCCCGGCGGCCACTTGCCGAGAAATTTGGCATGACACACTTCGTGAATCCGCTGGAAGTTGAGGGCGATCTGATCCCGTATCTGGTGGATCTCACGCGAGGCGGTGCAGATTTTAGCTTCGAGTGCATCGGCAATGTGAAGACGATGCGCCAAGCGCTCGAGTGCTGCCACAAGGGTTGGGGAACCAGCGTCATCATCGGTGTCGCTGGGGCGGGCCAAGAAATAGCCACCCGCCCGTTTCAATTGGTTACAGGGCGCGTTTGGAAAGGCTCTGCCTTTGGAGGCGCCAAGGGCCGCACCGATGTCCCGAAAATCGTGGATTGGTATATGGGTGGCAAGCTGGATATCGACAGCCTGATCACGCACACGCTGCCGCTCTCAGATATCAACCGCGCTTTTGAACTCATGCACGCAGGCACCTCGATCCGCTCGGTTGTCACCTTCGACTGAGCGAACAGCCAAACGTGAACGGTGAACGGCGAAACGCGAAATGCGATCAGTCAAACGTGAACGGCGAAACGCGAATCGCGAAATGCAGCGCTCAATCAATTGAGCGTGAAGCGTTCGCCATCAAACACGTAGCGCTGAGCGCCGCGATCGCTCCACGGCAGAACCAATGGCTCAAGGCCTCCGGCGGGGCCGCGATCTTCCGGGAAAGGATACGTTTTCTCGGTCCAGCCGACTGCGCGCCCAGCCTTCAGTTCGATCACGCCACGCTTCCCTTGTTGAGCGAAAGCGACGTTGCCCACGATGCGAGCCATCCCGAGAGAGCGCGCCATTTCAGCGCCAAAGATCCGAGCGAGCTTGCCGCCGGCTATTCGATACACAAACATAGCTTCGCGCGTGATGGAGTCACCGCCGAGAGCCTTGCTCGTCTTCGCTTGGAGCTGCGCCCGAACGACGATCTCCGAAACTCGATCCCCAGTGACATCTCGGGCGGTGACCGTAAGGATATCCTTGGGGTCGGCGACGCCGATGGTGATGTACGCGTAGCTCTTCCCCTCCAAAAATCCCTTGCCGAACACTACGAGATCGGAGCCATGCACGAGGACTCGCTCGGGATGCGCGTCGCCCGTGACGTTGCTGACAAAATCGAAACTGGGCTTATTTCTCCCCACTTTCCGGTCGTTTCGATAGAGCGCATAGACTCGGTCGAGCATCTCCTCGGCGCTGGGCGGACGGGGTGCCGCTTCCGCTGGTGGGGTCGCTGCAGCTCCTGCCGGTGGGGTCGCTGCAGCTCCTGCGCTAACCGCTGATTCTACTGGCTTCGGAGCGCTCGCCGGACCTGTTACGCGCGGCTTCCAGGCTTCCGACCCGACTTCCGCGAATTTTCCGTCCCTGACGCCGAAGGTGCGGCTCTTGACCTTATCCCAGGGGAGGAGCGCTGAATGCTCGGTGCTTGGTGCTTGGTTCCAAGTTTCAGGATCCACATTCTTGGAGATCCCTTGCGAGAATCGGATCTGACGAGCGCCGGGGCGACCGACAATGCGCACCTCATTCTCAAGCTCCATCTCGTCGGCGTGGATCCCAAGCTCGTACTCGAACTTCACGACCGGGGCGTCTTTTTCGCTGATGGTGAGCACCTGCAAGGCTTCGCGATACTTAGCTGCGCTGCCCACCCGACGTTGAATCACGATCTCGCTCCGCCCATCCCCATCAAAGTCCTGCAGCTCAAGCCGGGTGACGCGACCTTTGCTCCCGAGCCCCAGATCGGCGAAGTAAAATTGCTTACCGAGGCGATAATCCGGCCCCACAATGCTCAGGAAATTCCCAAACAGCGCCACCTGTTCGAGCGCTGGGCCACCGGAAATATTGCCGAGCGCGCTGCGCGACGGTTTGGGATTGAGCCCCTTTCCCCGCACCAGTGTATCCAACAGGGCTTGCTCACTTTCGAGTGGGAGGATCGGCAAAGCGGCCCCCGATTTTGCAGCGCTAGCACCAACAACCGAGCGGATGTGTCCCGGTGCGTCTGCATCCGAGTAGGTGATGGTGGCCCTCAGTCCAACCCGGACATCTTTGGCTTCCGAAAACTGCGCCCAAGGGATCTGGGCTTCGAACGTGAAGCCCTCATCGTGCGCAGCTTCAACCAGCTTGGCCCCAGGAACTGCTTGGCTGCCTTCCTTCACGAGGCCTGCTGTGGTACCGGCTTTTCCCGGATAAAGCGTGAGCTTGTGGTTGCTAAAGCCTCCGCTTGGTGAGGGGAATGCAAGGTAGAGTGTTGCGTGATCTTCTGCTTCCCCCGCAGCTCGGGTGCGCACCAGATTCGCGTCTTCAGCATCGAGCGTTACGTAGAGGTAGCTCTTGTCGTAACCAATCTTGGCGGAGACAGCACGACCTTGAGCCTCGCCCAATAGCTTCTTATCGAGGAGCACGTTTTTGCCCGGCCATTCTTTGGGAAGGCCATCCAGAAGCAACTTCTTGCCGATAAAAGACTCCGCGTTAAAGCGCGCATCCGCAAAGGCTGGGCCAGAAAGGAGCAGAGCGCTCGAGCAGAACAGGCAAAAAACAAGCGTCTTATTCATGAATTCGTGACGATCTCCCGCGGACATCAACGACCGTCCAGCGCGCAGCTTTAGTTAACCCACGAAATGAGTCGGGTCCAGCAATAGCCAGCGTGAGCGTGCCCAATCGCTCACCGCAACAGCTAAGAGCTGAAAGTTTGAAGGCCCAACAGAATAGCGCCGCTAAGGTTTCATGAGCGGTTGGCCATCTCGACTCGCTCGGACGAGAACCAACTGATTCGGTGGCGGGGCTTCCGGCTGCACCGTCACGTGGTCGAGCCCAAACTCGCGCTTCAAATGCGCACACACGCTGCGGCACACATCTGTGCCATGAGCACCGTGAGCGAGCGTCACGTGCACGGTGACCGCGTCGAAGCGGTCTGAGATGCGCCACACGTGCAAGTCGTGCACTTCACCGACTCCTGAGCATTCCAAGATGGAGCGACCGATGCGTTGAACATCTAGGTGCGGGGGCGCTCCTTCCAGCAGGATGCCTGTGGTTTCACGCAGCACGCGCCAGCCACTGTACGCGACGAGTCCGGCGATGAGGACGCTGAGCACAGGATCGGCCCGATAAATCCCAAAAAATACGACGCAAACACCAGCGATGATGGCACCGACCGAGCCCACCGCGTCCGTGATCACATGCGCGAAGGCAGCACGCACGTTGAGGCTATCTTTCTGGGCTCGCATCAGGATGAAGGCCGCCAGCAGGTTCACGAACAGTCCCAAGGTGGCCGTGATGAGCATCGCGGAGCCGTGGATCGGTTGCGGACTGAGCCAGCGCTCCACCGCTTCTTTCACGATGCCAAGCGACGTGATCGCCAGAAGAATGCCGTTGCTGAACGCTGCCAGCACCTCGGCTCGGTGAAAACCAAATGTTGTCTTCGAAGTGCGTGGCTTACCCGCCCAATGCTGCGCCAAGAGTGCGAGCCCGAGTGCGCCCGTGTCAGCGAGCATGTGCACAGCATCCGCGAGCAGCGCGAGGCTCCCCGACCACCAACCGACCGCCATTTCAGCCAGCATGAAAGTGGCCGTGAGAGCAAACGCCTGAGCCAACGCGCGGCGCGGAGCTGCTCGATGGTCATGGTGATGATCGTCATGGTGATGATCGTCATGGTGATGATCGTCATGGTGATGATCGTCATGGTGATGATCGTCATGGTGATGATCGTCATGGTGATCGCCGTGCGTGGCCACCGCTTCGGGCGCGCGCGAGCGCCCATTGGCCAAGTCCTGTCCGGAGGTGGGGCGCGGGCGAGAGGGCGGGGCAGTCATGGTTTGAGGGGCACCCTGGCAGCGCCTCTGGCCTTTTTACAGGCTTGTTCCTCGCGGGGCCACTGCTTCGGTTGGCGCTGGCTCAGGTCGAGCTTGATTGCGCGGCCAGTTTTTGTGTAGCTTCGCCCATGTTTGAACGTAATTTGCGTGAATGCTTGACGTTTGACGACGTTCTGTTGGTCCCCGCGTACAGCGAAGTGCTGCCCGCTGATGTCGATGTTCGAACACGGCTGACGAAGGACATCGAACTCAACATCCCCATCATCAGCGCTGCGATGGACTCGGTCACCGAGGCGCGCACGGCGATTGCCATGGCCCGACAGGGAGGCTTGGGCATCATCCACAAGAATCTCTCGCCTGCCGCTCAAGCGCACGAAGTGGATCGGGTGAAGCGTGCCGAAAGTGGCATCATTCTGAACCCGGTGACGGTGGGGCCAACCCAATCGCTCCGCGAAGCGCTGCAAGTGATGCGGCGTAACGATATTTCGGGCGTACCGGTGGTGCAAGGTCAGACGGCTGTTGGGATCCTCACCTCGCGCGATATTCGGTTCGAGAAAAATCTTGATCAGCCAGTCAGCGCACTCATGACAACCCAGCTGGTCACTGTTTCGCCGGGTTGCGCGCCCGAAGAAGCGCGCGAGTTACTTCACCGCCACAGGATCGAGAAGCTGCTCGTCGTCGAGAACAATCAGCTCGTTGGTTTGATCACGATCAAGGATCTGCTCCAAGCTGAACGCAATCCGCTCGCCAGCAAGGATGAGCGAGGCCGGCTCCGCGTCGGTGCGGCGATTGGACCCAGCGCCGATCGGTTGGAACGAACCGCAGCGCTGATTGCAGCGGGCGTCGACGTGATCGTGATCGATACCGCACATGGTCATTCGCGAGGCGTCCTTGAGGCAGTGCGGGACACCCGCGCCCGTTACCCCAAATTGCCACTGATTGCGGGTAATGTGGCCACAGCCGACGCCACGCGTGCGCTCATCGAAGCCGGCGTGGACGCGGTAAAAGTGGGAATTGGCCCAGGTAGCATCTGTACAACGCGGGTGGTAGCTGGGGTGGGCGTTCCTCAGATCACGGCGATCGCTGATTGTGCTGAAGAAGGCGATCGGCATGGAATACCTGTGATTGCGGATGGCGGCATCAAATATTCTGGCGAAGTGACCAAAGCTCTAGCGGCGGGGGCTTCCTGCGTGATGATTGGCTCGCTCTTGGCAGGCACCGACGAATCCCCCGGAGAGCTCGTGCTCTATCAAGGTCGCAGCTACAAGGTTTATCGAGGCATGGGGTCGCTCGGTGCCATGAAGCAGGGGAGCAAAGATCGCTACGGGCAGAGCGGTACCGCCGATGAGAAGCTGGTGCCGGAAGGGATTGAGGGGCGAGTTCCGCATCGAGGTTCGCTGGCCTCGATCTTGACGCAGCTCGTGGGGGGCTTGTGCTCGGGCATGGGCTACACCGGTTCACGCTCGATCGCGGATCTGCGCCGAGATTCGCGATTCATCCGGGTCACGAGCCAGGGCCTGCGTGAGAGCCACGTTCACGACGTGATCATCACGGAGGAAGCTCCGAATTATCGCGTGTGAGCTAACGCTGCGCGCTGTTGCGGGCCGGTTCGTCGTCGATGAACGAATCGGCCGCATCAAATTTATAGGCGAAGCCGAGGCGCGCCACAGCATTCACCACGGCGCCACTCGCGACGGCACAATCACCCACCACATCGCCCGTGATAGGTTGAGCCGCGGCCTCCACCTGGAACAAGAAGGCTAAGTGCTGTTCGAGATCGACATTCACACCCGCGGCAGCACCCAAAGAAACAGTGGGGTGCGAAACAGCGCTGCAAGCAAAAACCCGTGGCGGCACGTTGAAGGGCATCGAGCTCTCACGCGTCCCGTTCGCCCGCACTTCCTCGATCGAGAGCCCCAAACCAAGCCCGGCATAGGCGCGATACTTGAGCTCGCGCAGCGCGAAATAGCGGGCTTTGGCCCAGAGCGTGTTCAAATCGTAAGCCACGGTAACGCTGTCGGGAGTGGGTGGTGTCCGCGCGCCGCCGAGGCCTGTTCGTGCGTATTCTAGGCCATAGGCCCAGGTCCGATTGGGTTCAGCCCAAGCACCGAGACTCAGCGCCATATCGAAACGTTGCTTATCGGCAAACCCAGAAGGCCCACCATCAATTCGAGCGTTCGCCCCCAGGCCACCCTCAATTCCGAACGCAAGTGTGAAGGGGTTGAAGTCCTTCTGTTCGGGCGTGTCGCTCTCAGCGTCTGTCGCTTTGGGTGGGGGTGAATCAGAAGCGGCGTGAACGCTCGCAGGGGCAACGCCAGCGAACACTTTGTCGCCGTGCGTGGCAGGCGGGGGGTCGGGTGTTGCGGAAGCTTCCGGTGGTGTCTCCTGCGTCTGCGCTCGTGCACTTTCCACGGTTCCGAGACAGCTGAGAGCAACGACCACCCCAAGTCGGACGATTCGCATGGCCGAGACTATGGCGGCTGGGGGGGTTGGCTGCAATCGACCTTGCACGCGCTCCTCCCCGAGAAATGCGACAAACAGGCCTAAAATATGCCCTTCCATGGCGTTGACAGGCCGGGTCTGCCCTGCCAGAGTCCGCCCCGGAGAGATGTCCGAGCGGCCGAAGGTGCCTGATTCGAAATCAGGTGTGCCCGAGAGGGTACCGTGGGTTCGAATCCCACTCTCTCCGCAAGCACGCCGCTAAAAGTCAGGAATCACGCCAAGAAGAAATCAAAAGTAAAAATTGTAGGAGAGGTGACCGAGCGGCCGAAGGTGCATGATTGGAAATCATGTGTACTCGTGAGGGTACCGAGGGTTCGAATCCCTCCCTCTCCGCCGATATTATTAAACGATTCTCACAGGTTCACGCCGAGGCTTCCTCGGCGATGCCCATAGGATGCCCAAAATCTAAAAGTGCTACTGCTTCGCGGAGTGCACTTGGAGCCAAGTGCATGGAGCGGAGCGTCATGCTGAGGGTGGAGTGACCCACGAGTTCCTGCACGGCCTTCGGTGCCGCACCGCGCATGAGACCGATTGGCAAGGACGCATGTGGGCGTATGATTTAGAAGTACCCGTCCTTTCCGTCTTCTTCGGCATTACGATTCGCATTTACTTTGAAGGCCACGCGCCGCCCCACCTACACGTAGCCTACGCAGAGTATGCCGCAGTTTTGGAGATTGATTCGGGGAAGCATCACGCGGCGTAGCGGGCTTCGCTGAGTGCGCTTGGGGCCACGTCTTGTCGCGGGCCCCGGAACTGCGCCGACCACGAAGCCTACTTTACGTGCCCTACGGCTCAGGCAGCTCCCAGATTTCGCTCCAGTTCCAAGCCTCCTGGCAGGCAGAACCGTAGGGAGTATCGTGATGATCTATTCGATAGTGAGGAAAGAAAGTTCTTTGCGCCACAGTCGCCCCTTTATGTTGCTTCGAATCCTCCATGAGGGAAACCAGCGCGGCTTGCCCTCGGGCGCTATCTGCTGATGACAATGCGTCCATCAGCACGTTCTGGTTCTTGGCTCCTGCTCGAATCCGTCGTTCCAGCATCTCGACTTGCGCGTTGATGTTTTCGATTCCCGAATCCACGTACGCCGTAGGCGTGATGTTGAACACCGTCCTGGGCCTGGATCAGCGAGTTGACCATACTGCTGTGAGCTTTGTCGTCCAGCTCGAGCAGCCCCTGGCACACGACTTCGCGGAGAGCGTTGGCGGACAATGCGGCGAGCGCCGCGTCGACAGCGCTGCGTGCGGACTCCGAAGTCGCAGGTCGTCGTCTCATCGCGACGACTCCGAGGCCAGGCCATCCCCTTTCACGTCCGCCGCGAGCCGCAGCGCGCTCTCCGCAGCCTCGCGCTCGCGGGCCAGCTCTGCGCGCAGCTCCTCCTCCGTGGGCAGGTACATCTGGTAGCGCGCGGCGAGGACCTGCTCGTTGTTCTCGGGCAGGGTGATCTTCGCCATGGCGTCGTTCTTCTCGGAGCAGAGGACGATGCCGATGGTCTTCGCCCCGTGCTCCGCGCGCTGGAACCGATCGAAGAAGTTCACGTACATCTGCATCTGGCCGAGGTCCTGGTGCGTGAGCGTGCCGAGCTTGAGATCGACGAGCACGAAGCAGCGGAGCAGGCGGTTGTAGAAGACGAGGTCGACGTAGAAGTGATCGCCCTCGAGCGTCACGCGCTTCTGCCGCGCGACGAAGCAGAAGCCTTTGCCCAGCTCAAGGAGGAACGCCTCGAGGCGATCGATGATGGCCTGCTCGAGGTCGCGCTCGCGCCAGTGCGACCGCTCGTCGAGGTCGAGGAATTCGAGCACGAAGGGGTCCTTCAGCACGTCGGCGGGCACCTCGACTTCGTGTCCGCGCCGCGCGAGCGCGAGGACCTTGTCCTTGTCGCGGCTCTTCGCCAGGCGCTCGAAGAGGAGCGACGCAATCTGCCGCTCCAGCTCGCGGCTGGACCAGCTCTCTCGCGCGGCCTCGATCTCGTAGAACGCGCGCGCCGTCGGATTCGTCACCCGGAGCAGCACGAGGTAGTGCGTCCAGCCGAGGTGCGGCGGAAAGGGCGCCGGCACACCGGCAGATTTGGACAGCGCTGCTGTCCGAATCTTTTCGGGCTTCGATTTGGACAGCGCTGCTGTCCGTTTCGCCGGCCCACCCAGCTCGGGAGGCAGCGCGGAGCCTTCGGGGTAGGTAACGTAGAACCGCCGGATGCGCCGAAGCGTTCGAGCGCCGAAGCCCTGGCCCACGCTCCCGGCAAGGCGGCTGCGCCAGACGCTCGATGACTTCGTCGCCGTAGCTCGCGCGCTGCTCGCGGCGCCAGCAGCGGTCCAGTCTCTCCGGTACCCTAGGGTTTCTTTCCTGCCAGGGCTAGTGCGGCTGCCTCGCGCACGTGCGGGTTCACGTCGTTTTGTGCAAGTTCTTTCAGTGCTGGTAGAAGTTCCGGGTGGCCTGGTAGCCACTTCTGGAGGAGGCCTGCCGCTCGCAGGCGGGTGGCTGGTTTCTCGGCGTTTTTAGCTCCCTCTGCGAGTGCTTGGACGAGTATGGTGGACGGGTCGCGCACGATCATGGCGTCAATCGCAGCAAGCTGAGCTTCTGGGTTGTTCCCCTTGAACTGTTCGGCAAGGAGACGTTCCACCGCTTCACCGGGCATCAAGCGAATGGCATCAACAGCGGCCGTTTTCACTTTGCTCACGGTTGAGCCGAGCCAGGGCTTCACTGCTTGAAGGGCGTCAGAATCGCCAGAATTTGCGATCCCACGTAAGACGTGAACCTGAACCGATGGAGATTCGGCTTCGCTCAAACGTTCCACTAAAAGACGTACTATTGAGCTCGACTCGCTGGTTGCACCTGCCTCCCGCAGGTGTCGACTCATGGTGCCGAGGCCATAGAGAGCATGGACCATGAGTGGCCCCCCTTTTGTGTGCTCCATCAGCGCCTGGAGCGTCTCTGGGGTTGGCGTGGGTGTTCGTATAAGGCTGAACGCCGCGGCGCGACGTAGCGGCTCGCTGAGCTTGGCGTCATTCATGACGGATGCCAGTGCCTGCTGAGCTTGGGGGCTGCCAGCGGATCCCAAGGTGTCGAGCATCAGATTAGCGGCGGCTGAGCCTGTTCGAATACGCCGCTCGGCTTGAGCAACAAGCACCGGCTGGGTCCTGAGGAGCGCTGCCATTGCGGAGAATGCAGCGCTCGTGGCCTGCACGCTTGCCTTGGTGCTTGTCGGATCCCCTGGCGGTGTGGTTCCTTGGGTGCGAGCTTCGGTTTCGAGCGCACCGAGAGCCGTATCAAACGTGAATGAGCCAATTCGCTGAGCGTCGAACGAGTCCGGGGAAGAGGCACCCATCAGCTTCGGGTTCAGCGGGGCCGTTCCGGTGAGTTCGGCCGCCCAATCCTTGGGCGCCGGGGAGGGCTGGCGGCTCTGCAAGCTCAGCGCCAAGGTGGTATGTGAGTTGACGGTGGCGCTCGGGCCCATCGCGGTCTGCAGCTGCTCGCTATACTCCACGTTCCGCAAGTCTCTCGCGGGCATAGATCCGCTCACTGAGCCAAGCCTCAGCGAACCTTCGGATTTTACCACAACCGTGGTTAGCTGGGTGTCGACGCCTGGGATCATCGTCTTACCAAGCTTCATCAAGCCGTAGCTTTGTTTGGTCCGCCCAAGCTCATCCGGGCTTGACCGCACCGTGTACTCTATTTGGTAAGGCCCCGTCCCGTCGACTTCCTCTGTTGACCAGCGAGAAATACCTGGCTTTGGCGGACCCGAAACTGAAGCGAGGCGGCGATAGTGTGCAGGATACTTGTGGCGAAGCGCGAAGCGCCGGCACGCCCTCGAACCTCCGCGAGCCTGCCAGCCGTTAGCGTGAAAAAGAACGGTGCTTCGAGTTCGATGGCCAATCGATCAAATTGCCCATCGGCACCCCCGCTGGCTCCGCTGAACTTTGGCCCAACTAAGCGAACCGAGAACTGAAGGGATTTTTCGGGCAATTCGCGAAGTTGGAGCTCGGCCTCGCTCGCTAGATGGAAGGCAACCATAGGTGGTTGATCGCCAATGGCGAGCCTGCTTTCGAGCTTCAGCCTGTAGGTGTACGTTTGCTTTGGCAACCACTTGGGTCGAAGGGCTGTGATTGTCCCCAAGGTCTGGCCAACCGGGACCCCACCCGCATCCGCGACCACGTCGTGCCTCCGCTGTGCGTTGTCGCAAGCTGCGGCCCCAACCAAAGCCAACGTCAGCATGGTTCGCTTTAGGCATGCCACACACCCCAGGTAATTCATGGCACGACGCCATAGTGGTTCCGTTTTTACAAATCCAGAGGAGGGTACCGGGCGAAGACGGATCCTCTGGAAAACGTGACTCCGGTGGCATAGGCTGCGGCTATGACGCGACTTGCTGTTCTCGGTTTGCTTCTCGCGGTCTCTGCGTGCAGCGATGGGGGCGGCACGAGCTCGCCAATGGGGAGTTCGGGTGGTGCGGGAAGCACTGGGGGAAAGGGGAACGGAGGCAGCGGCATGGGCGGCAAAGTGGGCTCCGGAGGGGCGATGGGTTCAGCGGGCTCAACGGGGGCTGCGCGAGGAG
>Ga0209591_10001293_pt1 | contig 31570 bp, 32 predicted proteins | sample MAT01_FD_187207 | JGI IMG/M metagenome (GOLD analysis project Ga0209591, IMG submission 187207) | Freshwater microbial communities from Lake Fryxell liftoff mats and glacier meltwater in Antarctica - MAT-01 (SPAdes) (version 2) | ecosystem: Environmental > Aquatic > Freshwater > Ice > Liftoff... | reverse complement strand
TAAGCTCACATTTATTTGTAATATAAGTTTCATTTTATTTATTATACTGAGGTATGTGGATATAAATAATAAAAAAGTAAAGGTGGATGATAATATATCCCCCTTGCCATTTATTACAGGGTCATTGGTGGTAATGGGGCAACTGGCAATTTTTATCAACATGGTTTTTTGTCTGATAGCAATCATTTTGATGCTTTCAAAAAAGCAGAAACAAATCCCCCGATGGCTTGTTGTCGCTAACTCAATGATGCTGATATTTCAGTTCTATTATTTTTTTCTTTATTGATTATAGATGATACAAACAATTTTAAAAAACAAAGCCACTAAATTATTTATCATATTAGGTGGCTTTTTTATTGCCAATGCATTAATTGCCGAAATTATTGGTGTGAAGATATTTTCGCTGGAAAAAACAATTGGCATTCAACCATTGTCTATTCATCTTTTCGGCAATGTCCTGTCACTGAATCTTACAGCCGGTGTATTATTATGGCCCGTTGTTTTTATTATGACGGATCTTATCAATGAGTATTATGGACAGCGTGGCGTAAGGTTCTTATCTTATTTAACTGCCGGATTAATCGTTTTTGCTTTTTTGATTTTTTACGGTGCCATGTCGCTTACTGCGGCAGATTTTTTTATCACCAGTAAAACAGGTTCAGGTATTCCCGATATGGAGAAAGCTTACCAGTCAGTATTAGGGCAAGGGGGAAGAATTATCATTGGTTCATTAACCGCATTTATTATTGGTCAGTTGGTAGATGTATTTGTTTTTCATAAAATTAAAAAGGTAACTGGCGAAAAGGGACTTTGGATCAGGGCAACCGGCTCAACGCTTGTTTCCCAGTTTATTGACAGTTATGTAGTGTTATTCATAGCTTTTTATATTGGCAGCAGGGTAGGTTCCAATAAGGGCGATTTTGAATGGCCCTTTACTTTATTTCTTGCAGTAGGCACTGTAAATTATTTGTATAAATCGCTTATGGCGATGCTGCTCACCCCGGTAATATACTTGGTTCATAATTTAATCGAAAAATATCTGGGCCATAGCGTGGCAACAGAAATGAAACGGGCCGCCATGGGCGACGAGTAAGCATTGTTATGGTACCCCATTTTTTTTAGCAAACATAGCGAGTTTTTTATGGTGGAAAATTTAGTAATTGAAATTATACTTCCATCCAGGTGTGATCTGCCAGTAATTTTACAGGTGCTACGAATTTTTTATAAGGACCGGATCCTCCACCGTATTCTTTGGCACTAATCAAGGACAATACGTGAGACGTATCTGCCTTTTCGTATAAGTAGTAAGTGTGTCCAATCACAGGAACAAAACTTAATTTGGCCCCATAGATGATCATGCTTAATTCCTTGCGCATTTGAATCTCCTGCGCTTGTATGGCCAACAACTCTATTTGCTTTCGTATCTGGTTGAGTTGCATATTTGTTTGCTCCTCCATTGCAGTAAGTGCTTTATGTCGGATTACCCCTTCCTCAGTCGCTTTTATAACTGCGCCGCTAACCGAGGTAGAGTAGGGCATCACACTTAATTGCTTGTGGTAAAATTCGGTATTCGTGTAGGCATCCCCCGCAGCATTGGAGCCTCGCTGGGTTATCTTTAAATAACCATTTGGCATCAGCTCATTCAATACAGTTATTACCGGTTGCTGATCTTTTAAAAATGTTACTTCAAAATTTAATGAATCAATAAAATTTGCTTTAACACTATCTGCAATTGCTTTATCTTCCAGCAAAAACAATTCTCCATCTGCATTTAAAGAATAGTATGAAGCAAAAGCCTGGTTTTCCAAAGTAACCCAGTTCATACTAATGGCTATTTCTTTTTTATTTTGTGTGGCTTCAATTTTATAAATTCCAGACTTGGGTCGGTTACCAAATTCATAGGTACCTTTTTCAGGAAACAATTGCCAGGATGCAATAAAATTATATACTTGTATCATACTGCTGTAAATTAAAATAATTGATAACCATTACAAAATCTGCACTATTTTGTTTATGCAGTGAAGGATTCCTGCGTAAGTTAAACACTTTTAATTGGGCACAAAAAAATAAGCACAGCCGCTGCCATGCTTATAAAAATCTGAAATGAATTATTTTGATTCTAAACAAAAAAAACAATTTACTAATTAAACCACCTTCTCATTTCCCTGGAAGTGCGTTGTCTTTTTTGACGGTTCCACAAGTCGATAGATCCAAAACTGCGGTTCGTATCTTCTTGCTTTACATCCCTTGCAACAGTTTCTTTCGTCTCTTTTAATAACTCTTTCAATTCTTCATTTTTGATAGGGGTACCCAGACCCAATGTATCACTTTTCATATCTCTATTTTTAATTTACTAAATAATATCCCCGTAATGCTCTTAAAAAAATTCCGGAAATGTTCATTAGCAAGCCATCGTTAGAAAAACACTAAACGCTGAATGGTTTTTGTTTTGCGCCGCAAAGTTAACTCACAAAGCGTTAGCAGTGACGTTATTTAATGTTTAAACCTCAAAAATTATGTTAAAGAGATATCCAGTTGTCTCACTTCGTTTCAATATTGATTAAATGAATTAAATAAATTCGCTTAAATACTTTGAATACTGTGATGATTTTGCCAAATAGCAAACTGATAAAACTGGGTAATCCAAACTTTAAATAAATCATCAGGTGTTCTTCGACTCTTCATAATGCTGTTTGGATAAATGAATTAATAGAAAATCCTCGTCGATGAGAAGCTATCAATGATATATAATAGAGATTAACCAAACTTATTTAGTTTACCAGCCAACACTGTGGATTACTTACATTCTTAGGCAAAGTATTTTACAGGTTTAATGAATACCTTTATTAATAAAAATCTATAATAATACCATGATAAAACAGGCTTTGCCCATTGTTTTACTGATACTTATTTTTTCTTTTCTCACATCCTGTATTTTTGCCCAGGAGGGTAAAGACAGTAGTGAAATTTTTTTTCTGGCTAAAAAAAAAGGCATCTTAGGCAAGTTGGGCAAATCACTTCATAAGAGCGATTTAGAACCGGATCCCAATGCAGTGAAAGTGGTAAATCCATTTATAGTTTATTCTGGTAAAACTATTCGTAATTATAGAATACTTCGACTAGGATTTGAACGCAATATTTTCGATACGACCGTCTACAAAAATAGTTTTGGTGCTATCATCGCAAATGGTTTTCACAGAAGCACTTTAGTTAATGTCGTTAAAAATAATCTATTCTTCAAAAATGGAGATAAAATACATCCTTATCTGATGGCTGATAATGAGCGTCATTTAAGAGACCAGGTTTATATACAGGATGCCCGGATATTGATTGATACGGTTCAAAATTGTACAGACTCTGTAGATGTAGTTATAATCACGAAGGATATCTTTCCTTTGGGTGGTAAAGTAAACATGAGCAGCACAAAAAAAATAGCAGCACAGATCAGGAATGAAAACGTTGCGGGTAGTGGCTCCCGGTTATCGTTCAGCACCTTGTATGATAAGGATCGCAATCCCCGATTTGGCTACGATGCCGGTTTTTTGAAACGCAATGTATTGGGTTCTTTCATAGATTGGAGTGTGGGCATACAAACCTATAGAGGGGCATTCAACAGCGGTCGCAATGAGGAAACCTACTTTTTCACTCATTTTGAAAAGCCTTTGGTAACACCTTATATTCCGTGGATTGGGGCGCTGGATGTGGCCTTCAATAGAACCTCCAATAATTACGTATCAGACTCTCTTTACAACAGTGACTTTAAATATAGCTTCCGTAATATTGATGGCTGGTATGGCTACAATTTTGGCAGCAAGGGATTATTGTATAAAAATAAGGCGTCAAGGGTAAAAAAGTTTTTAGCACTCAGAGGATTTTCCCAACAATTCACAGATATTCCCAATATTAATAAATTGATATATGATTTCAGGTATGCAAATATAGCTGGCGTGCTGGGGGCTATCAGTGTTTTTAAACAAGAACCTTATCGTGCCAATTTTATTTATGGTTTCGGCAGAAACGAGGATGTTCCGGAAGGATTTAGCGCATCTTTAATTGGTGGATTGACTAAAAAGGAAGGGAAATCAAGACCCTATTATGGAGTAGAAGGGCTTAAAAGTCATTTCAATAAAAACGGATTTTACAGCACCTACACTTTTAGGATGGGAGGGTTTGTAGACAAAAGGAAATGGGAGGATATCGACATCCTTTTCAATGTAGATCATTTTACCCGTCTTGCAAAAATTGGCACTCGGTGGTATAATCGTAATTTTTTTAGTGCCGGTTTTACTAAACAAATCCGCCCGGTATTAAATCAACCCCTCGACTTAAATAGTGTTTATGGCCTTTCTTATTTTCGGGGTAGCCCGGGGCCTTCTGAAGTAAGAAGTACAATAAAAGCTGAAACGGTCTTTTTTCACATGCGAAAATTCTGGGGATTTAGAATTGCTCCCTTTGTTTTTGCCGACCTTTCGATGCTTACCCCAAAAAATCACCCGTTTAATAAAAGTGATTTATATAGTGCTTTAGGTACAGGTATTCGCACCCGAAATGAAAACCTTACACTGGGTACAATTGAATTAAGGGCCTATTATTTTCCAAGAACATTAGAAGGGATGAAAAACTACCGAATAGAACTGAAAACCAGCGTACGTTTCAAATACAATAGTATTTTTATTCGCAAACCCGACTTTGTAGTCTCTAATTGAGATTTTATTTCTTTCAGAAAAACTAATTTATATCGTTATTATACCATCATTTTGTAAAATGAAATACTCCTTCCGTAAACAAGGAAAGACTTTAACGATTGCTTGTTACCCAGTTATATGAAATTCTTAAACTAACTTTTAAAGTCTGGTTTAGTTTAAATATTAAACATTTTAATTTTTGCCGCTTCTATCCACTGATTGCTTTTTACCGATTGCCTGCTTTATAAATTAATTGCATATCTTTCTATTATAAAATAAGATGTGATTCCTAATACTTATAAATAACTTTTGAGTAAATTTATTATGCTGATAGTTGGTTTAAATGACAGAAGCCTACTTTGGCATTAGGTTAAAAAATAATATAATAATGATGCCCACCCGATTTACAGATACTTTATTTCAACTTATTAAAACACTTGAAAAGGCTGAGAAGCGAAATTTTAAGCTTTACATCAAACGAAGCTCCGGTAATGAAAATTTAAAAATTATTGAATTATTTGATGCAATTGACAAACTGAATGAATACGATGAGATTGTGTTACTCAAAAAACTTTCCTCCATTCAAAAACCCCAATTGTCCAATACCAAAGTTCACCTTTACAAACAATTACTCGCCAGCCTTAGAATAATAAAAAGCACTGATAGTATCGATATGCAGCTCAACGAGCAGCTAGATCATGCCCGAATTCTTTACAATAAAGGACTGTACTTGCAAAGCCTTAAAATTTTAGAAAAATTAAAGGAAACAGCGAAACACCATAACAAATTTAATTTTTTAACCCAGGTGATTTCATGGGAAAAGAAAATCGAAACCTTGCATATTACAAGAAGCATGCAGGATAGGGGAGAACAGTTATCCGCAGAAGCTGTGGAAGTAAATGCAAGGGTTAGCATGGTTACAAGGCTGTCTAACCTTGCCTTACAATTGTATAGCTGGTACATTAAAAACGGTCATGCCCGCAACGAAAAAGATGAAACCAGGGTTATCAATTTCTTACGAAATAATTTGCCAGAAAATGCACATAAACAAACCGGCTTTTACGAAAGAATGTATCTATATCAAAGTTATTGCTGGTATGCATTTATCCGGCAGGATTTTTTAATGTATTACCGGTATGCGCAAAAGTGGATTGATATCTTTCATGAACAGCCGCTGATGATCAGCGTAGAAACCGGTTATTATATCAAAGGGCTGCATAATTTATTAAATGCTGATTTTGATTTAAAAAACTACCAGAAGTTTGAGATAGACTTACAGAATTTTATTAAGTTTTCCAAAACAACCATTGCCAACCACCACGATAATCACCGCATACAAACTTTTATTTATATTAGTAGTGCCAAAATAAATCAACACTTTATTTTGGGCACCTTTGCTGAGGGTTTAAAAGAGGTGAATACCATTGAAGAAAAGTTGGTGGAATATGCTCTCTACCTGGATAATCACCGTTTGCTGGTTTTCAATTACAAAATTGCTTCGCTGTATTTTGGCAGTGGCAATTTTGATATTTGCATCGACTATCTCCAAAGGATCATCAATGGCAGTGAAGGTATACGGAACGATTTACAATGTTATGCCAGGTTAATGCACCTGATGGCCCACTACGAATTAGGTAATTTCGAAATCATTGAATCTCTTACCAGGTCGGTTTACAGATTCATGGCAAAAATGGAAAATCTTACCATTGTCGAAGAAGAAATGTTTAAGTTTTTGCGGATTTCGTTTCATGTGCATCGCCAAAAATTAAAACCAGAACTGGAGAAATTCCTGGTTAGTCTGAAAAAGCTTGAAAAGAACCGCTTCCAAACACGTTCGTTTGCATATCTTGATATAATATCATGGGTAGAAAGTAAAGTTTTGGATAAGCCAATGAGTTTAATTATTAAAGAGAAATATCAAAAAGGCAAAAAAAGGAATTACAAACAAGAAGAAATACCTACATGAGTCCGGAAGGCTCCACAAAAGCTTTTGGATAAAAAATAAAGGCTGATCAGTTTGATCATTTTAACTTTTGATACTTGCTTATTTTACTGTTTACATGTAAGGAAGTTTGCTGTTTAAAAATCTTTTTCGCTAAGTTTACTAAAGAACCAATTGATTTTCATCAAAGAAAAAGCGCTATGAACAAGCGCTTTTTCTTTTTAGATGTCATGTACTGAATGCCATGCTACACAATTAATTTCCGTTTAATGATTAAGCAATATTTTTGCGAACTAAATATTTTGACTTGAATCCTGTTTTCTTAATTACGCCACCTTTTACCCAGCTCAATACGCCTTATCCAGCTACTGCTTACTTAAAAGGTTTTTTAAATACCCGTAATATTCCTGCCTGCCAGGCCGATTTAGGCATTGAGGTAATGCTCTTAATATTTTCAAAGAAGGGCTTAATAAAGTTATTCAAGGAAATTTATGCTCAAAGTGAAAAGCCATTGTCCGAAAATGCATTACGAATAATCACTTTGCAGGAGGATTACATCCAATCAATAGATGCTGTCATATTGTTTTTACAGGGGAAAAATCCAACCTTGGCGCATCTTGTTGCCAAAAGAAACTTTTTGCCTGAAGCAAGTCGGTTTGCGCAATTGGATGATCTTGTTTGGGCTTTTGGGAGTATGGGAATTCAGGATCGTGCAAAGCACCTGTCTACCATGTACCTGGAAGATTTATCGGATCTAATTAAAGAATGTGTAGATCCTCATTTTGGTTTTAGCCGTTACGCTGAAAGGCTGGGCAGATCTGCCAATAGTTTTGATGAATTGTATCTTGCTTTGCAACAGGAGTACACTTATGTTGATAAAGTATTGATTGAATTGCTCGAAAAGAAAATGGACATGGTAAACCCATCACTCGTGTTGATTTCAGTTCCCTTTCCCGGCAACTTATATGCTTCCTTAAGATGCGGTCAATGGATTAAAAAGCATTACCCCACAACAAAGGTGGCAATGGGAGGTGGTTTTGCGAATACAGAATTACGCTCGCTTTCTGATGAAAGAGTTTTTGAGTTTTACGATTTTATTACACTTGATGATGGCGAAGCACCGGTTGAAAATTTAGTCAACTATCTGAATGGAAAATCGGACATCACATCTTTAAAGCGCTGTTTCACTTTAGTAGATGGCAAAATAAATTACATCAACAATACCGCTTGCACGGATTATAAACAAGGCCAGGTGGGTACACCGGATTACAGCGATTTTTTACTGGATCAATATATTTCTGCCATTGAGATCATTAATCCGATGCACAGTCTGTGGAGCGATGGACGTTGGAACAAACTAACCATGGCGCATGGCTGCTACTGGGGTAAGTGTACATTCTGCGATATCTCGTTGGATTATATAAAACTTTACGAGCCGATTACCGCCTCGTTATTATGTGACCGAATGGAAGAAATGATTGCACAAACCGGAGAGAATGGATTTCATTTTGTGGATGAAGCTGCACCACCTGCTTTGATGCGTGCTCTGGCATTGGAAATACTAAAGCGAAAACTAGTGGTTAGCTGGTGGACGAATATTCGTTTTGAAAAAAGCTTTACCCGTGATCTTTGTCTGTTGCTAAGAGACTCAGGCTGTATTGGCGTTTCGGGTGGGCTGGAGGTAGCAAGCGATCGCTTACTGGCCTTGATTCAAAAAGGAATTACTGTAGCACAGGTTGCCGGAGTAACCAAAAATTTTACAGAGTCTGGCATTATGGTACATGCGTATTTGATGTATGGTTTTCCTACCCAAACTGCCCAGGAAACAATGGACTCGTTGGAAATGGTACGGCAACTTTTCGAAGCAGGGGTTCTTCAATCCGGGTTCTGGCATCAATTTGCAATGACGGCTCATAGCCCGGTTGGCATGAATCCCGAAAAATACAAAGTAAAAAAAGTAACCACGGAAATAGGAACCTTTGCTAACAATGATATCGTTCATGAAGACCCGACCGGTGCCGATCATGATACGTTTAGTTTTGGATTGAAAAAATCGCTGCTTAATTTTATGCATGGTGCCTGCTTTGATTATCCATTGCAAAAATGGTTCGATTTTAAAGTCCCAAAAACTTCAATACCCGCTGATTATATAGCCAAAGCCTTACTGGAAGAGGAGTTTAGTATTGTAAAAACAACTGCTAAAGTTATTTGGTTGGGAAAGCAACCAGTCATAGAGAATTTCACCAAATCAAAAAAAGGAAGCCAGTGGGAGATGAGTTCAATTACCTTTCAAAGTAAAAGGGAAAGTTTTAATATTAAGGTAAACATTGAGCAAGGGCATTGGTTGTTTAAAATATTACAACAGTTGTCAATTAACAATGTCAAAACCTTTACGTTAAAAGAAGTAAAGGAAGATTATGAAGCAGCAGGATTAGAAGATTTTGAATTATTTTGGGATAATAAGCCTGTTAATACCTTATACAAAATTGGGTTATTGCATTTATAAACTAATGTGATTTTAAGAATAAAATATAGTTTAGAATTGTAAATTCGAAACGATTAAATATTGGCTATTGACAATTCACTCTTCACTATTGACTCTTCACAATTACCTTAATATTGAATAAATCAGTGATAACAAATTCTTAGAAAGTTAAACACCTAAAATAAAATATCGTATGAAAAAGAAATCACTTTTTTTACTTTTCCTTATTACCAGCCAATTGGTTTCGTTTGCCCAGTTTTTTAAAAAAGATTCGGGGTTGGCACACACATTTTCAATCGTAGCAAGAGATGCTGTTACCGGCGAAATGGCGGTTGGCGTGCAAAGTCATTGGTTTAGTGTAGGCACTGCAGTTACCTGGGGCGAAGCTGGAGTGGGGGTTGTGGCCACGCAATCATTTGTAAACAAAAGTTATGGACCCAAGGGATTAGAATTAATGCAATTGGGAAAAACCGCACCAGAGGCGCTGAGTCAGTTATTGGCACTGGACGAAGGAAGGGAAGTGCGACAAGTTGCTATGATCGATATCAATGGTAACGTAAACGCTTACACCGGCAAGAATTGCATCGACTATGCCAATCATATTGTTGGTAACAATTATTCTGTTCAAAGCAATATGATGCTTACGAATAAAGTGTGCATGGCAATGTCAAAAGCTTATGAGGCATCTGTAGGTAAGCCATTGGCTGAAAGGGTTTTATTGGCGTTACAAGCAGCTCAATCTGCTGGAGGTGATGTAAGGGGAAAACAGTCAGCAGCTATTTTGGTAGTAGCTGGTAAAAAAACAGATCAACCGTGGAATGACAGATTGATAGATTTAAGAGTGGATGATCACGCTGCGCCGTTAAACGAGCTGGACAGGTTACTTCGTTTGTTCAGAGCCTACCAGCACATGGATAAGGGCGATCTTGCCACTGAAAAAAATGACATGATATTGGCCATGAAAGAATATGGAGCTGCCATGAAAATGTTTCCGGCCAACCTTGAGATGAAATACTGGACCGCCATTACGCTTGCAAATAATAAAAAAGTAAAAGAAGCGGCTGCAATGTTGCAAATGATTTATAAACAAGATGCCAACTGGCGGGAACTAACAAAGCGGTTACCGAAAGTAAATTTATTAACCGTAAATAGTAATGAGCTTAAAGAACTAATCAGGTAGTTTTACTTTATTTTTTGAACCTAAAATCGGTAAGAAACTTTCCAGCATAATCATACCAAAAATCTTTTAATGTCACTATTCATCACATCTTTAAATTCTGGTAGCAATGGCAATTGTTATTATATCGGCAACGATACAGAAGCGGTGTTGATTGATGCCGGTATATCCTGTAAGGAAACTGAAAAGCGAATGGGGTTGCTTGGGCTTTCTATGGATAAAGTAAAAGCCATCTTTATATCTCATGAACATTCTGACCATATTCGTGGTATGGGGGCAATTGCTGAAAAACACAATTTGCCGGTTTACATAACCAGTAAAACTTCGCAGCACTGTGGCGTATCCATTAAACGGGAATTACGAAACATTTTTGTTGCGCATGAACCGGTAAATATTGGTACACTCTCAGTTACTGCTTTTCCTAAGCACCATGATGCAGCAGATCCGCATAGTTTTATTATCAGCTACAATAAGATCACCATTGGCGTTTTTACAGATATTGGGGCAGCCTGCGAGCATGTCAAAAATTACTTCGGTAAATGCCACGCTGTATTTTTAGAAGCCAATTACGATGAAGAATTATTAACGAATGGGAGTTATCCGATCTATTTAAAAAACAGGATACGCAGCGGTAAAGGACATTTATCCAATAACCAGGCACTGGAAATTTTAAAACAATATCGTGCGCCTTTTTTAACGCATCTGTTGCTTTCCCATTTGTCAAAGGATAATAATAATCCTGATCTTGCAAAAAAAATATTTGAGCAACATGCAGCCGGAATAGAGATTATAGTTGCTTCCAGGTATGGGCAAACAGCCGTGTACCAGATTCAACTGCAGGGATCAGAGAAAATCGCTTATATAAAAAAAGGCGCACCAAAGCCTTTGATGCGCCCAAGTCAATTGAGTTTGTTTTAGTTACAATAAATTACCAGCTTTTGGGAAAACAATGGCAGGTTTAAAGGTTTTTGCTGCTGCAAAGTCAATTAAAGCATAAGATATAACGATGACGATATCACCTTCTGCTCCTTTACGGGCTGCAGGACCATTCAGGCAACAAACACCTGTACCACGGCCACCTTTTATCAAATAGGTTTCCAGCCGTTCGCCGTTGTTTACATTTACAACCGTTATCTTTTCGTTTTCTACCATATTGGCTGCATCCATCAGATCTTCATCCAGTGTAAGGCTGCCAACATAATTTAGATTTGCTTCTGTAATTACGGCGCGATGCACCTTCGATTTTAATATTTCTATTTGCATTTAAGATAAACTTTTTAAAATAAATAAATGATTAACTGAAATTAGGGTGCAATATATTTTATTATCATGAAATATGTTAAACGATTGCAGGAAAGGATTATTGTATTTTTTTTGATCTTAATCTGAAGTCCCTTTAATTTTAGCTCAATTTCAGATACTTAACAATCAATGTTGCCGATTATTGATATACACTTCCCCTTCTTTTATTTCATTGGCCAGTTGCTGGATTGTTTTTGACACAAACAGCTTGATCAATTGTTGTTTGATCGATTTGTATTGTGCATGCATAGGGCATGGTTGTATTTCTGAACACTGTTTTAAACCTATTATACATTTTTCCAGTACTTCATCTTCTCCCATTGCCAATAGGATAGAACGAACCGGTAATTTTTTTGCTTCATCGGTAAGGAAAAATCCTCCATTTGGCCCACGAACAGAACTGATCAGCTTGTTATCCTTTGTGAGCGATTGTAATATTTTAGCCGTAAATGACACTGGCGAATCAATCGCCCGGGCAATTTCATCAATACTTACTTTTTTATCCGGGTTACCCTTTTTTGCTATATAAATGGTTGCCCTTAATGCGTACTCGGTTGCCTTTGAAAACATAAATGATAAAATTAAAAATGGAAACTAAGAAATTTAAGCTAATTCTTTATTTTATTTCTAATCATAGATTTGTCCATTCTGCGTATGAGTCTTTTGTTTCAAATAATTTCAATTTTACCAATTGAACGTTAGTCGGCAAATCCTCCCCCAGCTTTTTAGCAATATTTATTAACAGGTTTTCTGCCGTTGGTTCCATTTCCCATGTCACCAGGTTTTCATGCATTTTAATGGCCGGATTTTTCTCCAGATATGTACTGGATAAAACCAGTTTATGATCAAATTTTTTTATGACCGCATTGTTTACCCAAAGTTTTAATTCTTTAAAATCCAAAATAAAACCGGGTGAAGCTATGTATCCGTTACTTTCATAACCAGCAGTAACTTTCACATGTAATTCGTAAGAGTGACCATGTATATTTTTGCAGGCACCATTATAGCCATGGATAGCATGCGCCATCTCGAAATGGAATATTTTTGTTAAGCTCAACATATTATTATTTGGTCTTGATGTTCAAAATGGTCAGAAAGGATTCAAGTGTCATTGTATTACTTAAACGAGCAATATTAAAAATATAAGTATTTTCCGCACTTTAGTCAGGACTGCCTATTTAGATTTTTAATACTATGTCAAAAAGTTAACCTGTCACACATTTAAAGAAAATAAATAAGGACAAAATTATCTTTATTTATTATCTTTACCGAATAATATTACTTTATAACCATAGAAAAGTAATTGCTTATCTTCTGAAACCTCAGGATTTTTATTTAACTAATTTAGTTATGATCAACTTCTTTTTAAAAATGATTCGTTTACTAACGGATATTTTAAGGATACATATTATTTGGCGAATTCAATATTATTTTGGTTTATTGAAAGCTCATAATCAATAACCGTTGAAAGAGGTGGAGCTATTTTGCCAGTATTTCCCTATTGATTTTACTACTGATTTAATCGGCTGAAAAAAAATTTTTAACCCCACTAATAAAGTTGGCTCTTTGCTAGTTGACCGAATAAGCGAAAACAGGAGTAATTATGAAAGAAAGAAAAATCGAATTACTATCACCAGTTGGCTCTTTTGATTGTCTGCAGGCTGCTATCAATGCGGGTGCAGATGCTGTCTATTTTGGAGTGGAGCAATTGAACATGCGAACCAGGTCATCCATTTCTTTTTCGATTGATGATATAGAGGAAATTAGTGTTCGCTGTAAACTGAGCGGCTTAAAAGCCTACATAACGCTGAACACGGTGATATATGAGCACGATATACAATTGTTGCGGGATATTTTAACAGCCGTAAAAAAGTTTAAGATTCATGCAGTTATTGCAGCAGACTTTGCAGTGATTCAATTGTGCAATCAAATGAATATATCGCTGCACATATCTACCCAGGCCAATATAAGTAACATCGAATCGGTACAATTTTTTTCAAAGTTTGCGGATGTTGTGGTACTGGCCAGAGAGCTCACCTTGCAGCAGGTTGCATTTATCAGGAAAGAAATTGAGCGGCAACAAATCAAAGGAATATCAGGTGATTTATTGAAGATTGAACTTTTTGTTCATGGTGCTTTGTGTGTGGCGGTTTCGGGAAAATGTTACATGAGCCTTCATACGCAGAATGCTTCTGCTAACAGGGGTGCCTGTGTACAAAATTGCCGGCGGCCCTATATTGTAAGAGATGCAGAAACGAATGAAGAACTGCTGGTTGACAATGAATACATCATGTCGCCAAAAGACCTTTGCACCATTGATATCCTTGACCAGCTTTTAAACAGTGGAGTGGATGTTTTAAAAATTGAGGGAAGAAGTAAAGGGGCTGACTATGTTTATACTGTTACGAAATGCTACAGGGAGGCTTTGCAGGCAATTGAAAATCATACTTACAATAAAGAAAAAATTGACGGCTGGTTAACACAATTGAAAACCGTGTACAATCGTGGATTTTGGGAAGGCTATTATCTTGGACGGAAATTGGGCGAGTGGACGCTACAGCCGGGGTCTATTGCCAGTGAAAAGAAAATATATGTAGGCAAAGGAAGTAAATATTATCCAAATATAAAAGTAGCGGAGTTTATCATTGAATCGGGCAGCATTAAAATTGGTGATACGCTGATGATATCCGGAGCTGTCATTGGTATGGCAAAAGAAAAAATGAATACACTTATTGTAAATGGAAGTGATGCATCCATTGCAATGAAAGGCGATAAAATTACTTTTCCGCTCATTGCAAAAATTACTGCCAATGATAAATTATATAAAATTGTAGCAAACGCCGATGCCTAAGATTATTCAGTACCGCAGAAATTGTATTGGCTGCGGCGTATGTGCAGAGCAGCAACCAGAACTGTGGCGAATGAACAAGAAGGATGGTAAAGCAACCCTGCTCAATGGAACCGGTAAAAAAGATTTATTTATTTTAAATATTCCAACAGCACTACAAATTTCAACTGAAGCAATGGCAACAGCCTGCCCGGTAAAAATCATAAAAATTGTATGAACAATAATATCATTCATTTTATCAGTAAACAAACCTGCGCCAGCGTATGTTGTGTAAACGAACTGGAAAAAAGTCCCTATTGTTTCAGTTGCTTTTATGCATTTAACAGCGAGAAAGGTCTGTTTTATTTTAAATCATCGAAGGAAGCCTGTCATTCAATGATCATGGCCACAAATCCTTTGGTAGCAGGCACCATACTGCCTGATAAATTGAATGTATTGCAGATAAAAGGCATCCAATTTCAAGGAGCTATTTTAACGGATGATCATCCTCTGGCGAAAGAAGCTTTTACTCATTACCACAAGCATCATCCAATGGCCCTCGCAGTGCCCGGCCACATGTGGACCATTCAGATCACAGATATTAAGATGACCGATAATAGCCTTGGGTTTGGTACAAAAATCATCTGGAACAGAAATGAATTGGTTGAACAGTAAAAATCAAAGCAATCAATCCAGTTACATTAAGAATAAATGAAGCCTTGGGTTGTTAAAAGTCAATGGTGAAATATTGACAACTCGCCATTCAATTATGTTGACTATAGGGCATCTCTAAAAACTTACCTTTTCCTCTCTTTTGTCGAAGACCCCGAATTTTTCGGGGGAGAGGAATTAAAGGTGAGGTAAAATAAAAAAATGAGTTTTTAGAGATGCCCTATACTACTTAAAATGTATACACTTTTTATTTGAGGCCGTAAGAGCGCTTAAAGTACCCTGGCATGTTTTATCGAATAGTAAATCTTAATGGATACATTTCTTAACTAAAAAAATTGATTCCCTATTGACTATTGACCATTCACAATTTACACAACATCGTTTATGAAAATGAGGCTACAAATTAAATAAAATGGCATCTCCTTAAAATACACATTTTACAAGTACATAAATATTCCTTCCCGGTCTTGAAATATTTCCCCAATCAAGATGTTCGTGATATTTTTTATCAAGCACATTCTCAACACCCGACTGCAATTCTACCATCTTACCAAAGAGGTTGGTATTGTATCCGAATCTTGCATTCAAGAGAATATACCCATCCGTTTTATCCTCACCGGTTTTAAGATTGATCCGGTTTTGTTTAAGCGCTGCATCATACTCCAGTTGTACAAATGCTTTGTTCAACTGGTAGCGAAAAGAAGAGGTGTTTTTCAAAGGCGCTATGGAAGGCAGTGGATTGTTATCATTATCTTTTCCCCTTGTATAACGCAGGGTCGAAATGATATCAATTGGGGCCGCAGGTTTTAAAACAGCACTAAACTCCAGGCCGGTTATGGATGCATTGGCAATATTGATAAAAGATTTTACACCAGTGGCCCCAATCGTCATTGCGCTCACCGATGGGTCGGTTAAGCCAGTTATAAAATTGTAAACTTTGGAATAATAGTACGTCAGTTGTATCCTGTTTTTTCCCCAGTTGTACAAAGCCGAAATATCTGCTTGTAAAGATTGCTCAATGTTTAGTCCGGGATTACCGATGTAATCAAAACCATCATTACTGTTGAACAGGTAAAAGCCATACAATTCACTGGCAGTAGGTATTCTTTCGGAATATGACAGGCTGGCGTTAGTACTGATTTTATGTGATATATTTTTCGAAACCGATGTAGAAATATTTTTCAAAAAATTATTTCTGTTAGCAGAAGGATAACCAAAAATACTAACCTGGTCCTTTGCTTCAGTTGAAACCAACTGGTAACGAACCAGGTCAGTTCTGCCAGTTACCTGAACTTTTAATGAACTGTCTATTTGCAATAACCACGATGCTGATAGTCCAAATTGATTCTTCCGGTTGTCCGGCCATGTAAGCATATACATGGGCAGTTGCCCAGCCTGGTACATCGTCATAGATGCGTTTAATAAGTTGGTTGAACCATCTGCTCTCAATAATAATTTTTGCTTTGCATTGATTTTCATTTCACCTTCTCCGTAGATGCCGTAGGTTTTACTATAGCCCGGCATATCCATGTGCATCGGAACAAATGGCCGGTGGGTATCATCCATAAAATGTTTGATTTGGTTGGCATAAATTTTTGCCTGCCATTTATACAAACGATTTAATTTATTTTCATGATGAATGCTAAAGGATGCAATTCTGGCACCTGCATATCCTACGTCCATTGGCAAAGCAGGATACCCAATGTTCCAGCCGTCATCTGCTAATAAATCTGCTTTAAGGTAAGTGTATTGGTTTTGCTGAAATTTTGCTGAGAACGAATAATTTAGTTTTTCAAATTGTGAAAAAGGAATGATCTTGCCTCCACCACTACGGTAACTTTTATTGTTTCGATAGGTGCCACTTACCCTGAATGCCCATCTGCCGGAAGAGTAATTTAACCTTGCCGATTCGTAGAAAATTTTTGCTGCAGATTGATAACCGCTGGTGACCATCCCGGTAACGGTATGATTGTTTAGGTAATCCGGTTCCGCCATTTTCATGTTGATAGTGCCACCGATTGAAGAGCCACTCATGAAACCTGCAGCGGCGGTTTGTACCTGTAGATTTTCAAGGTTAATCGGTTCAATGTAAATCGTAGCAGGATCCATTTTATCGGTACAGGCGCCATGAATCCGCATGCCATCTACCAGTACATTAATTTGACCGCCATTAAATGAACGGATGGTTGGCTCCATTCCGTAAGAGCCACGCCGAACAAGGGATACCTCCGGCAAACGACTTAAAATATCTTCAATGGTACTGGAGTTATTCGCTCTGAAAAAAATAACCAGTTGTTGCAATGGAGTCTTTTTTGAAGTTGTCAATGTTACCTCTTTCAAATCAACTGTCCGACTACTATCATGGTTTAGTACTTGCTCATTCATTTGTGCAAATACGGGTGAGAATGCACAAAGAAACAGGAGGCTCAAAATATATTTTTTCAATTCAATTAATTTTAAAGCGGGCGGACATTAAATTCCGCCCGTAATTCTCAAATGCTAAAATTCAATGTCAAATGATTGTGTAGTATCAGCAACGGCAGCTCCGGATAAAAAGTCAACGTTGAGCCTCCATAAACCTGTCATGGTGAAATTTACTTTTCCTTTGTAATGTCCGTTTCCAATGTGGATAGGGTTAACGTTGTTGGGTGAACTATGTCCCATGGTTGGCATTTCCGGCACGAAGGAAACACTCAGACTGCTATCAGCAGGGAAACTCATCATTGATACTTTTTTGAAGATGATAAATTCAAGATCATTGATGCCAACCTTTGGTGAAGAAGGCGCTACCAGCGAGACGAAATATTTACCACCATCGTGCAAAGCAGTAAAAGATTTCATTGTTGATTTTACCGGTTCAATAACAGTAACCGGTATTGTAATAATGCCTGTCTTATCGCCAACATTATTATGAACTTTAATTTGAAGGCTCCAGGTGCCGGCTGTTGAAGCCATTATAAATACAGCACTACAGGGAAATAAATGATTGATGGCATTTTCCGATACAGGATTTTCAAAAGGAGCGGAGTGCTTCATCATCCCCATATCCATCATGGGCATCAATTGAATTTTTGCAGCATCTATTCGCTTGCCTGAAACGGAATCGTACAAAGCGATGTAGAATTTGTTGTAGCCCGTAACAAGGGTAGTCGTTTTAGTATATACCTCTATTTTAGCGGCAGCACCAGGCACATAACCAGTCGTAAGTTTTGTTAGTCCTACAGTAGGATCGGCTTCCGGTGCATCATTTTTTTTACACGAAGAAAGAAAAGTTATGTTATATAAAAGGGCAAGGCATACCAATGCAAGGAATGATTTTTTCATAACGAATAATAATAATATTTTAATAAAATAAGAATAGTAATCTGGCAGCAACAGTTAGTTTGCGCCGATCAATGAAAGTAGCGTGGTGTTATGAAAAAGCAGCCGTAGGTGGATGAAAGACCGAGTCGTTAAAATCGAAATAATAAAAGTCTGTGTAAACCGGCTTGGGTAAATGTATTTCTGCCGGAAAATTTAGCGTGTAATGGATAGCAGGAATTTTGCAGGCGCTGATTTCCTCCCATTTTTTTGTTTGTTTGGGAGTATCACTGTCACCTTTTTCTTCCGCCTTTTTTAATTGCTTATTTAAATAACATTTACCGTTACAGTTTAATGTTGGCCGGTCTTTGTTAACGCAATATTTCTGGGTTACATAAGTGCGGTTGGCGTAAAACCAACAATTTACGACTGCGGCATAAAAAATCTGCAGTGAGAAAATAAAAAGAAATAATACAGCTATTAGCTTTTTCACAGGCAAAGGTTCATTAAAATATTTCACATTACTATGATTAAACGCATATTTTGCCAAACTACTTTTAGGAAAAGGAGAGGATGAGTTAACAATCATGCTTACTTCGGATGCAAGATTAATTTTAGTTTTTTTAATTATGGAGAAGTTGAGGGCAAAGTAAGTCTCGCATCTGTATTTCTGTAAAAAAACGAAAAAAGTCTTATTGATACTACATGATACAAGTCATGCATCGACTGTTGGCAATGCCCTTACAAATGTTGATTGACCCTTTAGATATGATCTTTGTCAAATGTTTGTAAATTAAAAGTATTTAAATACTTTTAATAAATAGAACGTTATATCTTTACACCGTAAAACAATTTAAAACAAATTATATGCAGACATTAACAGAGAATATCCTGAACGTAACCTTGCTGGAACCACGTCAAAAACATCCAACCATTTTTGTTCGGTTTGATGAATTGGCAGAAGGAGAAACCTTAACTATACACAATGACCATGACCCTAAACCTTTGTATTATCAGTTGCTGGGTGAAAGAGGAAATATTTTTGTTTGGGAATATATTGAACAAGGACCAGAGTGGTGGATAGTGAACATCAGTAAACGCATTACCGGCGAAAGCGATGAAACCCTTGGCCAGATAGCTGCCAAAGATTTACGCAAGGCACAAATATTTAAAAAGTACGGCTTGGATTTTTGTTGCGGTGGAAAGAAAACCGTGAAACAAGCCTGCGCAGAAAAAGGACTGGATGCAACCAAGATTGAACAGGAATTGCAGCAGGCAGATAAATTACCATCATCAAGACCTTTGCCATACACCGATTGGAGCCTTGATTTTTTAGCCGACTACATTGTGAATACCCATCACAGTTATGTTGTAAAAACCTTACCCGATCTACGTTCCTATGCTGCAAAAGTAAGACAGGTGCATGGTGATCATCATCCGGAATTAATCCGCATACAAGTGTTGGTAGAAGCCATCAATGCAGAACTAACCAGTCACCTGGTGAAGGAAGAAAAAGTATTGTTTCCATATATTAAGGCTTTGGTTGCTGCAAATAACAATACCCAACCATTGCAGGCTGCACATTTTGGAACCGTTCAAAATCCAATCAATATGATGGAGATGGAACATGAAGCAGCAGGCGAATATCTTGCAGAGATCAGGGGACTATCAAATGATTATACATTGCCCGAAGATGCCTGTGCAAGCTACAGTTTACTCTATCGGTTACTCGAAGAATTTGAAGAAGATCTGCACTTGCACATTCACCTGGAAAACAATATCCTGTTTCCAAAAGCATTGGAAACTGAAAAGAAAATAAATCCTTAAAAACCACCTGAAAGACAAATGTCCATCCTTCAATTTCAAGCCTTACAGCAAATGCTTACAGTTTGTTAGATCATTGAAGGATGGGCATTAACTTTTAAAACACTGAAATTTAGCTGACTTAGAACAATGAATACCAAATTTTAAAACATCATGATACTTAATGCCAATACAAAAATTGCTGCTATCTTAAAAGAACATCCGGATGCACTGGAAGCAATCATTCGCATCAGTCCAAAATTTGAAAAGCTTCGCAATCCTTTGCTGCGAAGAATCATGGCTTCAAGAACCACTATTGGTATAGCAACTAAAATTTGCGGTTGCACACCAACGGCTTTTTATGAACAATTGAAACCGCTGGGATTTGAAATTGATGCACTCACTTTACCACTAGTAGAAGAGAAAACAGAAGTACCAGATTTTATATTGAATCTTAAAAAAGAGCAAATTATTGAACTTGATGTTCGTCCGGTCATTGCTACCGGTAAAGATCCGCTTCAAATCATTATTGAAAAAGTAAAATCAATTCAAGTAGGAGAGGTATTGAAGATCATCAATATCTTTGAACCCATCCCTTTAATGAAGCGGCTGGAAAAGCAGGGTTTTTTAGTGTATGCAGATGTAATCAATGATAACCTGGTGGAAACGTATTTTTTAAAACAAAACAAAACAACGGAAGCAGTTGTAACTAATAAAGCCGATGTAACAAGCGGTTGGGATAAAGCTTTGCAGCAGTTTGGTGATAAACTACAGACCATTGATGTACGCCAAATGGAAATGCCGTTGCCTATGCACACTATTTTGGAAGCACTTGAAACCTTACCCAACGATACTGCTTTATTTGTTTATCACAAACGAATTCCCGTTTTTCTATTACCCGAACTTGCCGAAAGAAATTTCGATTACCGCATCCAGGAAATCAGCGATGGAGAAGTTCTTTTATTAATTTTTAAAGCCTGATATGTTTGACGCCAATCAATCGAATAGTCTGGTTAAAAATACTACGCACAAGGTAGTGTTGCCGTTTTATTTTTACGCTGCCTTATCTTTCTTATTGGCTACCATCCTGCTGTTTTTCTCAACGAACGCCTTTACACAACATTACTTTCATCCGCAGGTATTGGCCATCACGCATATCATGGCACTCGGTTGGGGAACCATGATTATCCTCGGTGCCAGTCACCAGTTGGTACCCGTTTTAATTGAAGGAAAGTTGTACAGCAATGGCCTGGCCTACGCTTCGTTTGTGTTGGCTGCTGTTGGCATCCCATTATTGGTTTACGGATTTTATTTTTTCAACTTAGGCTGGCCGGCGCAGTGGGGTGGCATTCTCATTAATGCAGCCATCATCAGCTATGTGGTCAATCTGGCCATTAGTATGATAAAAAGCAAACACGAAAATGTACATGCTGTTTTTGTTTTTACTGCCGCTTTATGGCTACTACTTACCACTGTAATCGGACTATTGTTGTTGTATAATTTCACCGCTACTATTTTTCCAAAAGACTCATTACACTACCTCCCGTTGCATGCACATTTTGGTATCATCGGCTGGTTGCTCTTACTGGTAATGGGTGTTGGCTCCAGGTTGATTCCAATGTTCCTGATTTCAAAATACAGCAATACAAAATTGCTTTGGACCATTTATGGTTTAATCAATGGTGGCCTTATTTTATTGTTACTTTTATTCGTTTTCTCCAATGATACTGCTTTCTATTTTATACCGGCTATTGCCGTCTTTTTAGCCATCGCTCTATTTGGTTATTATTGCTATAGCAGTTACGGCCAGCGTATCCGAAAAAAAGTAGATGAGCAAATGAAAGTTTCGTTGCTATCTGTAAGTATGATGTTGCTGCCGTTGATTTTTCTCTTCATCATTATCGGCTGGCTGATGGCGGGTAAATCAAATCCGCAGTTGGTGCTTACCTATGGCTTCATCGTTTTCTATGGGTGGATCACCGCCATCATTTTCGGAATGACTTTTAAAACCCTGCCCTTTATTGTTTGGAACAGAGCATATCACTTAAAAGCAGGTGTTGGCAAAACACCCAATCCCAACAATTTATTTAGCAGCCGTGTTTTTAATGCAATGGCAGTGGCATACCTGGCTGGGTTTGTATTGTTCATCGCAGGTGTTTTATTAAGCAGTACGCTTGTGTTGCAAATTGCCACCTTGTTCTTATTGATGACAGCAGTTTTATATAACTGGAATGTGATTAAATTACTTTTTCATAAATCGACCATGCTATGACAATCATTACCAACAACAATCTTAAATGCACCATTGCCCAGGCGGCTTTACAAAATGTGCTGGATCCAGAAATTGGTTTAAATGTCGTGGACCTTGGGTTGATTTATCAAATAGATTTTGATGAAACCAATTTAAAGATTTATGTTGCAATGACGCTCACGACGCAATTTTGTCCGATGGGAGAATCTATTTCCAATGCAGTAAAACGGGCATTGGAAAATACATTTACCGACATGGAAGTACAATTGGAAATAACATTCGATCCTCCGTGGAGCCATGAGCGCATATCAGATGAGGGACAAATTTTTTTAAATCAATAATGTATGCTCAGTCTTACCTGTAAAACTGCCATCAAAGCGGTAATATACCTGGGATCTAAAAATGAATCCGGCACAAAGTCGGGCATTAAAGAGATTGCAGCATTTATTGATGCAAGTGAACATACGGTCGGAAAAATGTTGCAAACATTAGTAAAAGAAGAAGTCATCAACAGCACCAAAGGTCCCAATGGCGGCTTCTTTATAACACCCAAACAACAACGCCAACCTATCCTGAATATCATAGAAGCCATTGATGGCAAAGAAGTTTTTAAACAATGTGGATTGGGATTAAGCAAATGTTCCGCCACGCATCCATGCCCCATCCACAACGATTATAAAGCGGTAAGAGATTTGTTTGAAAAACTGTGCAAAGACAAGAAAGTAGTTGATTTATTTGAACCCGTAAATAACGGATTGGCTTACCTGATAGGATAGGGGGCAGTTTCGGTTATTTTTTATTGACCGGGCGGAAGAATATAGAACGCAGAAGTGAAATACCTTGCGAGAATCGACTGGGCGCTATTTTAAAGAAATGACTTAAATTTGACCTATGAAAATTGCACTCCAATATGTAAGCGATGAGAATGGTAAAACTCAATCCGTACAATTACCAATAACCGATTGGGAAAAGATTCTTGCTAAGCTTAAGAAGTACGAACAAACTTTAAAAATAAAAACGGGTTTAATTGAAGCGTTCGAACAAGTTGCACAATTAAGAAAGTCTAAAGCAAAAAAGCAATCATTAAAAAATTTTATTAATGAGTTATAATATTATTCCTTTTGACAAGTTCAAGAAGGAAGCGAAACGTCTGATAAGAAAATACGCTTCACTAAAAAATAAATTAAGTTAGTTAAGATTGGTTTTAACAACAAATCCAACCGCTGGTAAACCCCTCGGAAATGACTCCTATAAAATTAGAGTTGAAATCAAAAAGCAAAGGAACTGGTAAGAGTGGCGGAGCCAGAGTGATAACTTATGTAATCAGAGAAAATAAAGAACTCTATTTATTGACTATTTACGATAAAGGTGACCTTGAGACTATTGATGATAAAACCCTTAGAAAAATTATTCAGCGTATTAAAAGCGAACAATGAAATAGCACCAATCTGAGTAAGCAATTGCGATTTCACCACCCACTAATCTCTGTTTCCCTTCAATTTTTCATTTAAAATTTTCTCCAATCTTTCTACCAACGAAACGGGCGTTTCATTTGCGTTCTCCTGCATGCTACCGAGCGCATCAGCTACCAAATCAAGTAGCATATTATATTTTTCAAACTGCTTATACAAAATCTGCTCATCGCCTGTTTCCCAATAATTGCCTTCATCCATTAGTACAAAGTCTTTCAAATACTTTTCGGAAACGTACTTTAGTAAGTTAATAACTGCTATATGCGCCTCTGGTCCTGCATACTGTGTTTTGGTGGCTGTTGTGTACATCAATTCCTTTTCAAACTGAATACCGTCATAAAGTTCGCTGAATTGCAGATTCGTAGGGGAGCACAATCTTCCTCCCGGTAAAAAACTTAAAAAAACAGGTTCACAACCCTCCGGCGCAAAGCACATACCCTTCATTCCATTCTCATCGTTTTTGCTCAAATAATGAGGCGCCCATTGAAGCGTGTTGCAAATCTCCGTTACTTCTTCAATCAATTCGTCTAGTTGATTTTCGTTACGCAGGCTGCCTGAGTAATAAATTGATAATCCCATAAAGTTAATTTTAGTCTAATGTAGTAAAGGCTTGACATAATCGCAAGTTTTAGGTATGTTCAATTGTTGAAAGAATTTTTTCAGCGTACTTGTCAAATATTTTTTATTATAAAAAGCAGTCTGTATGCAAATCATCCAAAGTATTCAAAACAGCATTTACGAGTTAAGAGGTGAAAGGGTAATGCTGGATTTTGATCTGGCTTTACTTTACGAGGTCGAAACGAAAGTATTAAACCAGGCAGTTAAACGCAATCCTAAAAAATTCCCCGAAGATTTTATGTTTCGACTTGGTATTGAGGAGTGGCAGGCCGTGAGATCACAATCAGTCACGACCTATGAAAACTCCCCGGCTTTAAGGTCACAATCTGTGACCTTAAAGCCGGGGAGAGGAATGCATAGTAAATACATGCCTTATGCTTTTACCGAACAAGGAATCGCCATGCTAAGCGGAGTACTCAATAGCGACAAGGCGATTAACATGCACATCGCTATTATGAGGGCATTTGTAGCCATCAGAAAAATTATATCTCAGCAGAACGATCTAAAGGAACAAATGAAAGCAATCAAGGAACATATTGGTGTGCATGATGCCCAACTTAACCAGATTTATGAGGCCATAGAAAACCTCTTAGATGCAAAAGCTGCCGGTAGAAAATGGAACGACCGGGAACGAATTGGTTTTAAAAAGTAGTACCACCCATTGTTTTTTTAATTAATACTAATAAATTAACCATTTAACCCGGGCAAATATTGGTTGCCGCATTATTCAAAAAACCGTACTTCCATTGTTTTTAAAAGATATTATTCAATAGAAAATCAGAATTATAGGAGTTTTTGCAATTTTTCCCCAATTACCATGGATATTTGCAAACTAATTCAAAAAATAATTTAAGATGAGCAACAAGCGGGTTACATTGTTTGATAAAGTGTGGGACGCCCACGTAGTAAGGAAAATTGAAGATGGTCCGGATGTATTTTTTATTGACAGACATTTTATACATGAAGTTACCAGTCCCGTTGCCTTTTTAGGGTTGGAAACCAGGGGGATTGGAGTGATGTTTCCCGAACATACTTTTGCAACGGCCGATCACAATACGCCCACCATCAACCAGCATTTACCGGTTGAAGATCCTTTATCTGCCAACCAGTTAAAAGCACTGGAGCAAAATTCTGCTAAATACGGTATTTCCCATTGGGGCTTAGGCAATCCAAAGAATGGTATTGTTCACGTAGTAGGACCAGAAAACGGTATCACCCTTCCGGGTATGACGATCGTTTGTGGCGATTCGCATACCTCTACCCATGGTGCCTTTGGTGCCATTGCTTTTGGTATTGGAACTTCTGAAGTAGAAATGGTTTTATCTTCTCAATGTATTATGCAGCCGAAGCCGTTGAAAATGCGCATCAATGTAAATGGCACTTTAGGCAAAGCAGTTACTCCAAAAGACGTTACCCTGTATATTATTTCTAAATTAACCACGGCAGGTGCCACCGGTTATTTTGTAGAATACGCCGGTGATGTGTTTGAAAAAATGAGCATGGAAGGTCGCATGACAGTTTGTAATATGAGCATTGAAATGGGTGCCCGTGGTGGAATGATTGCTCCGGATGAAACAACGTTCTCTTATATCAACGGTCGTGAAATGGCACCAAAAGGGGAGGCCTGGGATAAGGCATTGGCCTATTGGAAAACACTTAAAACTGACGCCGATGCTGAGTTTGATGTAGAATATACTTTTGATGCAACCGATATTGAACCAATGATTACTTACGGAACCAATCCGGGCATGGGTATGGGTATTTCAAAATCAATTCCAAAGGGCGCTGATTTAAAAGGGGGTACTGCTACCTACGAGAAATCATTGAACTACATGGGCTTTCACGAAGAAGACCAGATGATTGGTAAAAAAGTTGACTACGTTTTTATTGGTAGTTGCACCAATGGCCGCATTGAAGATTTCAGAGCTTTTGCGTCTATTGTAAAAGGCCGCAAAAAAGCAGAACATGTTACGGCCTGGGTTGTACCGGGTTCTCATATTGTAGAAGCACAAATTAAGGAAGAAGGTATTTTAGATATTTTAACTGAAGCAGGATTCGCTTTACGTCAGCCAGGTTGTTCAGCTTGTTTGGCGATGAATGATGATAAAGTACCAGCCGGTAAATATGCAGTAAGCACCAGCAACCGCAACTTCGAAGGAAGACAGGGACCTGGAAGCCGCACATTGTTGGCAAGTCCGTTGGTAGCTGCAGCAGCAGCAGTAACGGGTTTTGTAACCGACCCGAGAGATTTGATGGAGGGGGAATGAATACCGAATGATGAATGACGAAATGAGGGAATGAGTGCAAGAATGTGAGAAGGATATAATGAATAAATGTCTTTTGAAGTCATCCTTCAACAACCGCCTGGAATTTAAACTTCAACAACCATTAACACCAACAACTAACAATTAACAACTAACAATGCATTATGGCTTACGATAAATTTAATACGCTTACCAGCACAGCAGTTCCATTACCAATTGAAAACGTAGATACCGATCAAATCATTCCGGCACGCTTTTTAAAAGCAACCAAAAGGGAAGGTTTTGGTGACAATCTTTTTAGGGATTGGCGCTATAATGCAGACAATACTCCTAAGCAGGATTTCATTTTAAACAATCCCATTTATTCCGGAAAAATATTAGTAGGCGGTACCAACTTTGGAAGTGGTAGTAGCCGTGAGCACGCCGCCTGGGCTATTTACGATTATGGATTCCGTTGTGTGGTATCAAGTTTTTTTGCAGATATCTTTAAGAACAATGCCATCAATATGGGAATTTTACCCGTACAGGTAAGTCCGGAATTTTTAGTAAAAATATTTTCTGCCATCGAAGCTAACCCCAATACCGAAATCGAAGTAAGTTTACCGGCGCAAACCATCACTATAATTGTCTCCGGCGAAAAGGAATCATTTGATATCAATGGGTACAAAAAGAACAACCTGTTAAATGGCTTTGATGACATCGATTATCTGCAGGCCATGAAATCGGACATCATAGCTTTTGCAACCGCAAAAGCCGTATAAAAAATTTGGGTGGGTCACCCCCAAAGGGTGGCTCACCCAAATTTTTTATACGAACACACCAACCAACAAACTCTCTTAAATAATACAGCTATCGCTGTAAGCAAAATTGAAAAAGACACAACGACATATCGAAATAATGGATACTACACTCCGTGATGGTGAACAAACCAGCGGTGTGTCATTCTCTGCATCTGAAAAATTAACCATTGCCCAACTTTTATTAACAGAGGTAAAGGTCGATAGAATTGAGATTGCATCTGCGAGGGTATCCGAAGGAGAGTTTCAGGCAGTAAAAAAAATTACAGACTGGGCGAGAACAAATGGATATATCGAACAAGTAGAAGTGTTAACTTTTGTTGATGGTGATGTTTCGGTAAAGTGGATGTTGGAAGCTGGTGCCGAGGTAATGAATTTGCTTACCAAAGGCTCCTTGAATCACCTGACACACCAACTAAAGAAAACCCCGGAAGAGCATTTTGCAGAAATTGCCAGCGTTATTAAGCTAGCCAATAAAAAAGGTTTGCAATGCAATATCTACCTGGAAGACTGGAGCAATGGAATGCGTAACTCAAAAGAATACGTGTTGCAATACCTTGATTTTTTACAGCACCAACCTATCAGACGTGTACTATTGCCCGATACCCTTGGTGTACTAATTCCTTCGGAAACATTTGAGTATGTATCGGAACTTGTAAACCGTTATCCCCAATTGCATTTTGATTTTCACGCACACAATGATTATGATCTTAGCATTGCCAATGTAATGGAAGCGGTAAAGGCCGGCGCACATGGATTGCACTTGACCGTAAACGGCATGGGCGAACGGGCAGGGAACGCACCATTGGCGAGTGCCATTGCGGTGTTAAATGACTTTATGCCAACCGTAAAAACATCGGTAGCAGAGAAATCACTGTACACCGTTAGTAAATTGGTGGAAGCATTTTCAGGCTTTAGAATTTCTGCCAACAAACCTGTAGTTGGTGAAAATGTATTTACTCAAACAGCAGGCATTCATGCGGATGGTGATAAGAAAAACAACCTGTATTACAACGATTTGATGCCCGAACGTTTTGGCCGCCAGCGTAAATATGCATTGGGCAAAACCAGTGGTAAAGCCAATATAGATAACAACCTGCAACAGTTGGGCATACAGTTATCGGATGAGGATTTAAAAAAAGTTACCCAGCGGGTGATTGAATTGGGTGATCGCAAAGAAATGGTTACACAGGCAGATTTGCCCTACATCATTTCTGATATATTAGACAGCAATACCATTGAACAGAAAGTGCAGATTAAGAATTATGTACTTACACATTCAAAAAATTTAAGGCCTTCTGTTACGCTGGATATTTGTATCAATGGCGAAACATTTGAAGAGCATGCGCAGGGCGATGGTCAGTACGATGCGTTTGTAAATGCGCTGAAAAAAATTTATAAACAAAAGAAAAGCGAGTTACCAATACTGGTAGATTATACCGTTCGCATTCCACCGGGTGGTAAGTCGGATGCTTTGTGCGAAACCATCATTACCTGGTTGCAAAATGGTAAGGAATTTAAAACCCGTGGTTTAGATAGCGATCAAACAGTTGCTGCTATTAAGGCGACGGAGAAGATGTTGAATATTATATAATTAGTTACACGAATTGCACGAATTAGGCGAATTACATAACACGAATTACACGAATTAGGATTGCACGAATTTTATAGAACCTTCATTCAAAAAATCAATTATTATAAATGGCAAAGAAAAACATTCTCATAGTTCCTGGTGATGGCATTGGTCAGGAAGTAACAGCAGTTGGTAAAAAAGTATTGGATAAGATTGCGGCTAAATTTGGCCACGAATTTACTTATGATGAAGCGTTGATTGGCCATGTAGCCATTGAAGCAACCGGCAATCCCTTGCCGGATGAATCATTGGAGAAAATGAAGAAATCTGATGCTGTTTTATTTGGTGCAGTTGGACATCCAAAGTATGACAATGATCCATCTGCAAAAGTTCGGCCCGAGCAAGGTTTGCTGAAGATGAGAAAGGAGCTGGGATTATATGCCAATCTTCGTCCGATAAAATTGTTTGATGAATTGTTGAGCGCTTCCAGCATCAAGCCGGAAATTTTAAAAGGAGCGGATATTTTATTTTTCCGTGAATTAACGGGGGATATTTATTTTGGTGAAAAGGGAAGGAAGAACGATGGTAACACTGCCTATGATGTAGCAGAATACAGTCGCTATGAAGTAGAAAGGATTGGCCGCAAAGCATTTGAAGCTGCGAGAACAAGGCGTAAAAAATTATGCTCTGTTGATAAAGCAAACGTTTTGGAGACAAGCCGCTTGTGGCGGGAAGAGATTCAGAAATTGGCATTGGAATATACAGACGTAGAAGTTGAGTACCAGTTTGTGGATTCAACAGCGATGATGTTAATCAAAGATCCATGTCGGTTTGATGTGGTGGTAACTGCCAATCTTTTTGGTGATATTTTAACCGACGAAGCATCTCAGATTGCAGGTTCCATGGGTATGCTGGCTTCTGCTTCCATAGGCGATGGTACCGGCGTGTATGAACCAATCCATGGTTCGGCGCATGACATTACCGGAAAAGGTGTAGCCAATCCGTTGGCTTCTATTTTATCCGTTGCTTTACTGCTGGATATTTCTTTTGGCATGAAAGAGGAATCAGCATTGGTGATTAGTGCGGTTGACAAGGTTTTAAAAGAAGGATACCGCACCCGTGATATTGCAGATGCTACCACTGCTGCAGATAAAATTTTAGGTACAGAAGCCATGGGTGCAGAAGTATTGAAATTTTTATAAAATAACAATTCAAACGGGTACATAGATGGTAGAAAATACGATTTGTGTACCCGTTTCTTTTTGGGTGAAAATAAAGAAAATCTATCACGGTTTCAAGTGCGAATATGTCTATAAAGTAGGTAAATGAATGTAAAGAGGTCTTCAATGCAAAGCTGTCTGACCTTAGGTACCGACCGCTTTACAATTCCGTCAGCACCATGGTTCCGACCGCTTACAATTCCGGTCTGTACCGCAGGTCTGACCGGATTGCGCTCGTCTTAATCGTTGCTTCCACAAAAAAAAAATATAAAATTGTACTGTTCTAAGGCGTTCTGACCTGCGGTACCGACCGCTTCACAATTCCGTTAGCACCGTGGTACCGACCGTTTACAATTCCGGTTTGCACCGCAGGTCGGACCGGATTGTGTCTATCATAATTCTTGCTTTTGAGAAAGATAATTCAACCAAGCATAGCTTATCATAAAGCGGTCTGACCTACGGTACCGATCGCTTACTAATTCCGGTCAGCACCACGGTTTCGACCGCTTACTATTCCGGTCTGCACCGCAGGTCTGACCGGATTGCGTCTATAGTAAACCTTGGGTTCATGAAAAAGAAATTAACCAAGCTTACCATCTCTAAATCGGTAAGACCTACGGTACCGACCGCTTAAAAATTCCGGTCAGCACAGCGGTATTGCCCGCTAACTATTCCGGTCTGTACCGCAGGTCTGACCGGATTGCGTCTATAGTAATCCTTGCGTTCATGAAAAAGAAATCAACCAAGCCTACCATCTTCAAAGCGTTCTGACCTGCGGTACCGACCGCTTCACCATTCCGTTAGCCCCGTGGTACCGACCGCTAACTATTCCGGGCTGCACCGCAGGTCGGACCAGATAGCGCTCATCTTAATCGTTGCTTCCCAAAAAAAATTTATAAAATTCTACTGTTCTAAGGCGTTCTGACCTGCGGTACCGACCGCTTCACAATTCCGTTAGCCCCCGTGGTACCGACCGCTTACAATTCCGGGCTGCACCGCAGGTCTGACCGGATTGTGTCTATCATAATTCTTGCTTTTGAGAAAGATAATTCAACCAAGCATAGCTTATCATAAATCGGTCTGACCTACGGTACCGACCGCTTAAAAATTCCGGTCAGCACAGCGGTATTGCCCGCTTACTATTCCGGTCTGCACCGCAGGTCTGACCGGATTGCGTCTATT
>Ga0209591_10001290_pt1 | contig 31595 bp, 24 predicted proteins | sample MAT01_FD_187207 | JGI IMG/M metagenome (GOLD analysis project Ga0209591, IMG submission 187207) | Freshwater microbial communities from Lake Fryxell liftoff mats and glacier meltwater in Antarctica - MAT-01 (SPAdes) (version 2) | ecosystem: Environmental > Aquatic > Freshwater > Ice > Liftoff... | reverse complement strand
TATTATGGCAGCAGTGGCAGTTGGAATTTGGTCGGCGGAACTTCTCCGGTGCCCAGTGGATTCTACGCGACCCGCATATCGGTTCGTGCCGCGTGGATCGATGGAGTGGTTCCTCCGGTCGTGGCCAGTCAGCCGACCAGCGTTCCGGTGATGTCTCCGGCCTGGTCTCTCCTGCTGGTGGCGCTGCTGTTCGGCAGCGGGGTTGTGTTTGCGCGTCCGTGCCGGTCGGACGATCAAGCCAAAGAGCTGGATACGCTATTGTAACAATCGGAACCTTGCTTGGCCGATAGATTCTTCGCGACGCTGCTTTGCTGCCGCAGGCCAGAGCTGTAGACGCAAAATAAATCTCTTCTTTGCATGATGCGAAAACGTCGTCCTCGTAAACCCGCTGATTCCGACGCCCGGCCAGCCGGCGGTATAATATCCGCAGGATCCGATCGTGACCGGGCTTGGTGGAGCATGTCGGCCAGGGCCGCCGGAAATCGACCGGTGTTGTGCTTTATCTTCACCTTTAGCGGGGCTTTGGGCCTGTACTTTTTGTTGACGCTCAGTCTGCGCATGCCGGACGAGGGGTATGCGAGCAAACATCCGCTCGTGGCGCGGCTGGTGGCTGTGAATGAATGGACCCAAGATCACGTCTTCCGGCCATATCAACGGCTGATCGCCAGCGCTTCCTCTGGGACGGTGAATTTGTTCGGTTACCACACGACGGTTGATGAGCGCGAGATTCGTTCGGCCCAATTCGCAGTGACCGTCACCAACGGATGCGACGGCATCGAACTTTCCCTCCTACTTGCAGCGGCCATTGTGGTGTTCCCGGCGTCCGCTCGTCGGAAAATGGCCGGACTTGCCGCCGGCTTGGTCCTCATCGCGCTGCTAAATTATCTGCGCGTGGTCAGTCTCTGGCTTATCGGGGTGCATTGGCGCGCGGGTTTTGATCTCGTCCATTACAACCTCTGGCCGCTGCTGCTCATCTGCGTTGTTCTCCTCTTTTTTGTTTCCTGGCTGAAGCATGCCACGTCGGTCCTCACCGATTTAACGGAGCCGGCCGATGGAGCTGCGCAAAGCTAGACCGGCACCATGCTCGCGATGAAACCAAGGCGGGGCCGGCCCGGTGCAGAGGGAAGTATCGCCGGAAAAAAACCTGCGGCGCGCCGCGCGACCGCTCCGCGTTTGATCTGGCCCTTCATCGGTCGGCTCATCGGCTGGTATCTCGGGCTCCTGTTGCTCTGGTTGCCGTTGGGCCACCTCTACCGGGCAGGATTGATTGGAGCCGGCAATCTGACCTTGGGAAAAATTTTCCCTGGAAAGGAAATTCTTTTTCAGCATCACACCCAAGAGAAGGCGCTCGGTATCACCGAAGGGGTGGACCTCGTTGTGTTAGTCCGAACCGATGACATGTATGATCGCGACCACCACAAACAATACGTGTTGGCGAAACCGGTGATCACTTTCTATCAGCCCTACACGGCGGCGGCATTTCTTGGCGCACTGTTTTTGGCCGGTCGGCCGCGTTGGCGAACGCGTTTGCTCAAGGGTGTGCCTGCGATGGCCGGGCTGCATTGCTTGATGCTCGTCTGCGTTCTGGTCGAGGTGAACTACACCATCGGCCTGCACCTGCCTGCTGCGTCAAGCCAGGGACCGTGGGTGAAGACTGCGTGCCAGTTGTTGCATTCGTCGGTCACGGACTGGCCGGCCGGGGTGTTTTTGGTCCCGTTGATATTTTGGACGCTGTCCAATTGGCCCGCGCGACGGTCCGGTGGCACGGCGGAAAAACAGCAGACGCTCCAAGAGGATCAGCGGTAATTCCAATTGCTCGCTGCCATTCCCGTGTCATGGCGAGGAGCCTCGCGTTACAGGACGATAAAGCGGTCCGGCCTCTTTTCACCCGGAGACATCCAGGTTCGCTCGACTGGCGACTGTTCACGCGCAAAACACCTGCCAAGCATCCGCTCGATAATGGTTCGATGGACTCTGCGCGCCAAGCCCGTCCTCACTCCGCATCGGCACGATAGCGCACGGTGGCACCGGCATCACGGAGTGGTTTCATAGTTTGTCCGGGTGGCGCTTTGCAGCAGGAGCTGGTCGTTGAAGGAGAGATAGGTCGCGTCTTCCGCCATCACGGAGACGAGTGTGCCGGCGACAATTTTCACATAACAAGCGCGCGCGTCGGTCGTCAGTCGGCCAAATTCGGCGGCATTGAACGTGAGTGATCCGCCAGCAGAATTCAGTGACGCCAGCTCTATCCCTGCATTGGTGTTGATCAACACGGCGGCCGTCCCGGGTTGATCCAGCAAGATCCTGATGCCCTGCGCCAGGGTCGTTTCATCGCCCACCCGGACATGGGGAAACAACACCTGCACAAACTGGAGCCGTTGCCCCGGACTGACGTCGCCCGTCCAGGCGTAGCGGGTTTTTTTCATCGGACCCTGGCCCGAAGGACCATCGGGAATGTCTTCCACCGTCATCGCCGCGCCCTCTTTGTTGCCGTAATAAATGAGCAGGTCCATCGGCGGAACCGTGTAGCGCAGGACATTTTGGAAGGAGTGCGTCTCAAACCAAGTGTTCACCCAATTATTCCCGCTGGCCTCACTCACGTTCTGGGTATTCCAAACCGGACCCACGGTTGCCCGGAAGGAGTCGTTGAAAACGGTTTCGTCGCGCACGAGTACGAAACGATTTTTCACCAGCAGAAATTCCCGCGTTTGGGTCGCCTCGTAGCCCATATATTTAGTGACGTTGATCGTAGCATGGCTCGCCGTGGCGTGATCGGTGGGCGGCTCCACGCGGGATTCCATGCCGGTCCAGCCCAGGGGCAGTGTAGTACGGTCGCCCTTAAAGTTTTTTCGCCCAAGGAAGATTGCGCTCTGAGCGGGATCGGTGATCTCCACCGCATTTTCCCGGCTGACGAATTTTTCCGAGACCATCTCGGCAAAGCCTGCCGAGAAACGTTCCAGCCCGAGAATGGCCGTGGGATTCATCGGATCATGCCGCACATAACATTCGGCGAGGAGAAAGAGGTCGCCGGGTTTCCAGCCACTGCGCAACACCAGCTTGCTGGGCATGGTTCGCTGCGTCATGTATAGGTTGCAATCCAAGCCTCCGGCCCCGGGGAAAGTCGTTGCCACGACAGAATTTGGCATCCGGAAAATTTCTTTTCGCCACAGCAGGCTCGATCCTGAACTCGGCTCCACTGGCACCACGCGGTCGTCGCAAATGAGGCTGGCCACGGCGATATCCTCGCAATCGTAATCTTTCGGCAGTTGATATGCACCCAGCGTTCGGGCCTGCAGGTGATTCATGAGGCGTTGCGCGACCCACTTGTAACGCCCGTCCCGCGTGTAGCGGGCCGCCAGTTCCAAGGCGAAAATCCGGGCCCCGGCGTGGGTGTTGTAACCAAAATTCGAGCCATACGGAATGACAGTGCCATCCGGCGTGACCTCCTCCATCAGTCGATCAAAAAAGGCTTTGATCTGCGGATCCGTGAATGTCGCCGTGCGGCCCAGAAGTTCGGCGCCCAGCAAATTACTGGAGAGTGTTAGAAAAAAATAGCCGGTATCGTTGATGCCGATGTCGCGAAAGTCCCACCAATCGCTCCACGTGTTCGCGGCATACACCGACCATGCTGAGGCACCCGGTTCATTTGGATAAAAGGCAGCGGCTAGGGCGTGCGCGATTCCTTGGGCTTGCGACCGGTGGTGGGAGCCGCGCCAAAGACCGTCGCCCGGTCGCCACGCCATTTGATATTGGCGTACCGTCAGCAAGAGATCGCGCGCCCACCGTTCGTCGTCGATGGTCATAAATCCCCGCCGACGCAGTTCACGAAAATAGAGGGCACACAGCGTGGGTCCTTCTTCGGAAGCGATGCCTCCATCTTGCCGCACGGTCGTATTTACCCAATCGGAGTAGAAATGCAGGGTCTGCTTGATTCCCGCGGCCAGACGAGCGGCACGCAGCGGATCCGTTTCTGTGACGAAGACGGCGAGCGCACCTAACGCATGCCGGGGTCCGTACATCGCGTGATCGGGACCGGATTCAAATGCTGCTGCACGGTCGCGCACGAAATCTACATAATCGGCGCGGGTCACCGGCCGGCGCGTCACGCCCAGGTTGTTTTTCGTCGGATCGAGTCCCAGTAAGTAGGCATCGCGATCAAACAATCCATCGAGGTTGTTGATCGAAGCAGACGTGCACGTCGTTAGATTTCCGAAGTAACGCAGTTCCCACGCGTCATCGATGCCGTTGCCATTTCCGTCGGTCGAGACGGAAGATGCTGCGTCCGCGTCGATGGAAATCACACAATCCTGCGGCGGCATCATCGCCTGATTGGCCAATGATAAAGTGGCCGGCTGGGCGAAACCGCCCAGAGTTCCTCCACCGATGAGAAACCCCGCGATCAGGAGCGAGCGCACAAACTGATGGATACGATTCATACTGTCAGGCGCGGCCGGAGTGTGTTGCGACTTGGAATGGAGGTGAACATGATCGCCAAAATTAAGGCAGAGGCAGCTGGAGGATAGGTCGTCCGGTCGATGAGTATTGATGCAATGATTGAAGTCATAGGTGCGCGGCGGGAGTCGTTGAGTACGGATCGCTCAAGGCGAGTTGAGGCCTTGCTCCCGTTCTTCGTCCCAAAATTGCGGAACTGGTGAAACGAAGTGTTACGTTTTTCGTGAGCCCGGACGTCAAGGCTTCTCACCCGGTTTTGACCAACCCGGTGGGATGCCAGCGGCTGCGTGGGGCCACGACAGGTATTGCCGTAGCCACAGGCCTCGGTGCCTGTGAGGTCGGGGAATTTGCAGGTTGCGAGCATGCCTCGTTCTGCTGGCCAGCAGAATAGCGCGACCAGCGCGTACCCAGTGTCCGCCCGGAAACAACCTGAACGAAAATTCCCCGAGCGAGCCGCGATTATTTTTGGACGATATCGGACGTGAATCTTTCCGGCACGGGTAAGACAGAAGACGTCAGGTCTCTGACTCTTGACAAGAAGCCAGGCGCAACGCGCGCAATGATCCAAGCGGCACGTCTCGCGCCAGCACAGCTGACGCTCGCCCTGCTTCCTCCTGCGCCCCCGATGGTCGCTCCGTCCGGTGAGAGCAGCCCCACCGGCGCAGGCGCTTGTGGCCCGAAGGATCGGGCCACGGGCCGCTGTTCCACCAAGTTCAGTTCCGCGGCGGGGCCAGGCCGGCCAGCGACATCCCGGCGCGGACTTGGAGCATGGCCAAGACCTTCGGCACGTACATGCGGGTTTCGGCGGGGAGCGAGGAGGCGATCTCGGCGAAGGTTTTGGCTTTTTGTTCGTTGAGCGTGCGCTGGACCCGGCCGGCACCGGCGTTGTAGGCCGCGAGCGCCAGCGGCCAGTCGCCGAATTTTTTATGCAGTTTGCGCAATAGCTGCGCCGCCGCGCTGGCGGATTTTTCCGGATCATTCCGTTCGTCGGGCAAAAGGGTGCTCAAACCGAGTTCCTTGGCGGTGGCGGGCATGAGTTGAAATAAACCGCGCGCACCGGCGGGACTCCCGGCCGAGGGGTTGAAAGTGGATTCCACTTCGGCCAGCCAAACCAATTCGATGGGCAAACCCGCTGTGTTGAAAATTCCACTGAGCAAAGGAATAAATTCATCTGCGCCGGCGGGCTTGGGACGGGTTTGTAGCCGACGCAGCCAAAGATCGTAGTGGGGAATGAACTGCGCCAACGAGGGAGTTTTGGGCGGAGACGTCGTGACCGGCGGCTTGAGCGGAGGGACCGGTGGTTGCGTGGTTTGTTTGGCGGCCTCGATGTAATCCAGTCGTTCTTCCAGCCAGTTGATATATTCCTCATTGCCCGGCAGGGAGCGCAGCGCCGCCAAGGCTCCCCGCGCCTCGGGTTCATACTGGGCGAGCGCTTCGAGATTATTGCTGTCCAGCGCCTGCTGGAGCCGGACGGCGAAATCATCCCATTGCGCTTTGTCGGGAAACGCAAAACGCGCCTTGATCGAGGGTGGGGCGTAGGTATCGAAAAGATCCCGACCAGCCTCGAAAAGATCATCGGTTAAAATCTCCTGGGCGGGCGCTGGCGCCTCGACTTTCGTCGGCTCCGCCGCCGTGGCCAAGCTCACGCCCAGCAAACCGGCATAACACAAGTGACGGAGTTTCATGCCCAATGGAGACCCGTGAAAAAACCTTAGGTTGCCCGGCATCTTGGTGGTACGGGAGGGTGTGATTAATTCCGTGTCCGGGCGAGCTCGGTCCAGTAGGCGGGCCAGCCGCCGTTTGCGCGAACGGCGCGGGCGTGGGTGATGGCTTCGGAGTTGGCGCGCAGCCACGCTTCGCCGGCGATTTTGAGGCGGTGCTGGAGGACGTGCCGATGGCCGCTTTCAATCAGCCCGGAGCCGAGCGGCAGGTCGCGCGAGAGCGCGCGCGGGTAGTCGAGTTGATCGCGGCGATTATCCATGTAGCGGTGCGCGGCGCACACGGGGGCGGCGGCGGGGTATTCGCTGACGTGGAATAGATCGAGGTGGAAATAGCCTCGGGTGCCGAAGCACTGTTTGGCCAGGCGGGCGATCCACTCGGCCCCGTCGCCCACGGCGTGAATCGCGCTCGGGCTGGCCCAGCCGGCTTGCCGGGCGGTGTGTTCCCCTTGGGCGGCGACCTCGCTGAGGTCGCCGCAGCTCACGCCGTAGTAGGTCTGGGTTTGGCCGACGGCTTGGACCGCGCACAGCCGGATTTTCCGGCCAGACCACCTTACGGCGTTTGCGCCGGTCGCCGGAGCCGGGGGTGAATTCGACCTGCGGTAGGATCGTGCCGTCGGTCTCCGCTGGGCCCACCCGCCCGAGCACCTCCAGACCCAAGGCTCGCAACGGCTTCACCAGGCTCTCCTCCGCTGCGTCGATCCTGCCCGGGGCTTCGCCGCCCGCGCGCACCACCGCCAGCACCGCCTCCACTTGCCCGGCCAGCGCCGGGTGGGCGCGCAGCACTTCAATCAACTTCGTCTCCTCTTTACTCAGGGTTATTGATTTCATGCTCTCAGCCCTAACCTGCTTTTCGGAAAAATTGATCGGAATCCGCTCCCACCACTTTGGCACAGATAGAATCACACCCCATCACGACAGGCTCCGCGCTCTCCGCGTGAATTGTATTTTATCCCGGTTCGCGGCGGAGTTGAGCTCGCCCTCATTCCTTGGGATCAGGAAATCTGAAACGGCTAAGCCCTGCCCCCTCCGTCAGATCAAGGAAATCCAACCGGCGCTGCATGGCGATTATAGGGTGGTGTTGCGCGAGGGCACGCAGCGGCTGCTCAGTCGCAGGCTGTACGGACTGCCCGATGAATTTGCTGGGGGGGCTTGATGGTCGCAGGCTCGTTTTTCGACGCGACGTCGGCTTCGTTTTCAACAGGGCAAGCGTCATTTTCACCTAAGGCGTAAGCTTGCTGAGGGCGGGGGGCTCTGATTGTTTAGGTGTCCATTCCGCATGATCAGTTGTCTCCAACTTTTAGCTGCGTTCTCTCGTCGGGTCCGGCGCTGGAGCATTGTTGGAGTCTTCGCGGGAATGGGGATGGCCTCCGCTCAGGAAAACACCTCGCCGCTTTTTCGTGACGCCACGTTCGAGGAATTGGCCAACATCACCGTCAGGACCGTATCGAAGCATGAGGAACGGCTGTTTCTTTCACCGGCGGCGGTGACGGTGTTGAGCGGGGATGAAATCATTCGTTCCGGTGCCACGAGTGTGTCGGAGGCGTTGCGCTGGGTGCCAGGTCTTGATGTTGCGCAGATCAACGCGGCCGAATGGGCCATCAGCGCGCGAGGGTTTAACGCCCGATTTTCCAACAAACTTTTAGTCCTGGCCGACGGTCGTTCTCTCTACACGCCGTTGTTCGCGGGTGTTTATTGGGACATGGTTAATCCGATGCTGGAGGATCTTGATCGCGTCGAGGTGGTCCGTGGGCCGGGCGGTGCGCTCTGGGGGGCCAACGCCGTCAATGGCGTGATCAACATAATCAGCAAGTCTGCGCGGGAGACGCAGGGCGCGTTGATTTATGGTGGCGGCGGCACGGAAAAACTCGTGCAGACGGGCGTACGTCAGGGTTGGGCCTTGAACGATCATTCGTGGATGCGGGTGTATGCGAGCTATCACCTCACCGATGATAGCCGGTGGCCCGATGGGCGCAAAGGTCATGATGGTTTCCACGTCACGCAGGGTGGTTTTCGCTATGACACGGTGCCGGCCGGGCCGGATCGTTTCACCCTGCAAGGAGATGTTTTTCAAGGGCGCCGAAATCAGGTTATCTCACTCGTGACTCCGGGCGGTTTGGTCGTCAGTGATCGGCCGGTTGAACTTGATGGTTTCAATCTGTTGGGGCGTTGGACCCGGGAACTCGCCACGCATTCCACTTTGACCCTGCAAAGTTATTGGGACCACACCGCGCGCGATTCGGTTTCGTTGGTGGAAACCCGCGATACCTTCGATGTGGATCTGCAACATAATCTTTTTGCCGGCGAGCGTCAGCACTTCATCTGGGGGGCGGGTTATCGTATCAGCCGCGACAAAACGGTGGCGGGTTTATCGGGGGGCTTTGTGCCGGCCGACTACGATTTTCATTTGTTCAACGGTTTTGCGCAGGACGAGATCACGCTCATCCCAGATCGCTGGCAACTCACGCTCGGCTCCAAGTGGGAGCATAACCGTTACACGGGTTTTGAGTTTCAGCCCAGTATCCGGCTGCGCTCCACGCCGGATGCCCGGCAAACGTTCTGGGCCAGCGTCAGTCGGGCCGTGCGGAATCCCAATCGCGCCGATCGCGCCGTCAATTATGACGTCCAGTATGTGGCCCCCGGTCCGGGCGTGCCCTTGCCGGTGATTGCGCGCGCTTACGGCAATCCGGCGGTTGAAGCCGAGGGCCTCGTCGCGTGGGAAGCCGGCTGGCGCTTCCAACCCCATCCACACTTTTCCGCCGATCTCTCCTTTTTCTATCACGATTATGATCGGATGATTTTGGGCCTGCCCAATCAGTCCGGTGCTTTTTTGGAAGCTAATCCTGCGCCGCTGCATCTTGTCACACCTGTGATCTTGGACAACAACGCGCGGGCGAAAAGTTACGGCGCAGAACTGGCTTTCGTTTGGCAACCTTCGACCAGCATTCGTCTCATGCCGTACTACAGTTTCCTGCAAGTGGACGCCGCCCTGACGAAGCCGGGCAACGGTTCGGTGGCCTCCCTCACCGACACGGCACCGCAGCATCAAGGTGGGTTGCGGCAATGTTTTGATTTACCCCGCGCGACGAAACTGGATTTGAATTTCCGTTGGGTCGGAGCGGTGCCGGCTTATGCGGTGCGACCTTACTTCGAAGCCGATGTGCGCGTGGCTTGGGCCATCCGTCCAGGGCTGGAATGGGCGATCACCGGACAGAATTTATTCCACACCCAGCACAGCGAATTTGGACCGCAAACCACTGAACCGCGTTATGAATTACAACGGGCGGGGTACGCTAAACTGACCTGCCGCTTTTGAATCGCGCGTTTAACATGACCAATCTCTTCCAGTATTTGGGTAAAGGCACATGGAAATACTGAATCATCATTGGCCGACGCTTGGGTTGAGGCACCGACGTTGCTCCGGGTTGCTGCTGGCCTGTCTCCTCACGTGGGGCAACGTTTCAGCTTTGGAACCGGGGCCACTCCTCGCCGCCAATCCGATGGCTGCGGCCAGCACCACCCCATCGGAAGCTCCGGAATATAACATCAAGGCCGGTTATCTTCGGCTGTTTGTGCGCTATGTCGAGTGGCCGCCAGCGGTCTTTGCGCAGGCCACCGATCCTCTGGTCATCGGCGTGGTGGGCACGAATCCCTTTGGCCCAGTCCTGCAGAGCACCCTGCAGGGTTTGAAAAAACAAAACCGCGAAATCGTGGTTCGTCCCGTGCAGACCGTGGAAGAGGCCGTCTGTTGTCAGGTCGTTTTTATCGCTCGTCGGCAGGAACATGATGAAGCGATCTGGCTGAAGGCGCTGCGAGGAAAACCAGCGCTAACCATCACCGAATCCGAGCAGGGGCTGGCGTGGGGTGCGGTGCTTGCTCTGGTTTATGAAAAAACAGCGCGCGGTCCCAAGGTGGTTTTTTATGCCAGCTTGCCGGCGGCTCGCGCGGCGGGATTGCAGTTGAGCTCGTCCATGCTGGCCTCCGCCAAGAAAGTGCTAAAAGAACGAAATGAAATCAAAGGCGGCTCATGAAGCCCATCGCAAAACAAACGCTGCACCACAAACTCGTCCGCCTGACTCTGGTCGCGGTGTTGCTGTCCATGTTGGTCACGGTAGCCGCCTTGGCGTTGTTTGAGAGCACGACTTTTCGGCCCCGGGCTTGGGAGAACGCGAAGGTTCAGGCCGATCTCGCTGCGGAAATTATCGTGCCAGCCTTGGAATTCGATGATCCGGCTACTGCGGAAAAATTCCTGACAATGTTGCGGCATGAGGCGCCGGTGCTCGGTGCGGGCGTGTATCGCGCGAATGGGACTAGGCTCACGCAATTTCAACGTACGCCCGACGTGAAAGTGCCCCTCGACGCTTCGGCCGCGTTGCTGGATCGCAGCGATGGTCGGAAAATCATTATCACGACAAAAGTGATGTCTGACGGCATCGAAATCGGCCACGTCTGGCTGCAAGCGGAATTGCCCGATTGGGCTGACCGGATCCGGCAATACGCTCCGGTCTTTCTGATCGTGGCCTTGGCCGTCATCGTGCTTTCGGTCTTCATTTCATTCGCGACTCGCCGCCAGATCACTGATCCGCTCCATGCGTTGGCTGAGACCGTCCAGTTGGTCGGGCGGGATCGGGATTTGCAGGTACGCGTAACGGAAACGGGCAGCGGGGAAATCAGCGACCTCGCGCAGGCGTTTAATCACATGCTGGAAAGACTCGCGCTGCACGATGCCGGCCAACAGGAACGTGAAGCCCGGCTGGCCCGGCAAAATCAAGGCTTGGTTGATATGGCCCGCGCGCAGCGGGAAACGCCCGATGACACGGCGGCCCAATCGCGCCGGTTGACGGAGATTCTTTGTGAAACCCTCGGGGTCGAACGGGCCGGCATCTGGCTTTTCAAACTGGAGAGGTCTCTGCTGATCTGCCGGGATCTATTTGAGCACGGCCCGCGCCGGCATCAGGCCGACACGACTTTGTCGACCAGCCAGTATCCCCACTATTTCGCCGCGCTCGAAAAAGAACGAGCGATCGAGGCGGGTGATGCGCTGACTGATCCGCGCACTTTGGAACTGGTGGATTACATGAAGCCGCTGGGCGTCCGCGCGATCCTTGACGCGCCGGTGCGCTGGCGCGGTCAAATCGTCGGCGTACTTTGTCTCGAGCATGTCGGTGGTCCCCGGCACTGGCAATTGGATGAAATTAGCTTTGCCATCACGGCGGCTGATCGGGTCGCCCTCTTTCTCGAAGCGGAGGAAGCCCAGCAGGCGGCGCTTTCGCTGCGTGAGAGCGAGGAACGTTACCGTAGTCTGATCGAGGAGGCGCGTGATGCTATTTTCACGCTCACGCCTGAAGGAGAAATCATCGAGCTCAACCAGGCGGTGGAGACCATCACCGGTTGGAAACGGGAGCGTTGGCTTGGGCGGAATTTCAGCGATCCGATGCCGCCGGAAGACCACGCGAAAGCGAAAATACTTTTTGCCGAGGTGGCGCGAGGCGGACAGGCGCCCTCGTTCGAATTGCAAATTCGTTCCCAGGCGGGCGCGCTGGTCGCGCTGGAGTTCGCTATTTCTCCGCGTTATCGGGCGGGTCAACTGGTGGGCTTGCTCGGCATCGGCCGCGATGTCACCGAGCGAAAACTGGCGAGCGAGGCCCAGGCCGGACTGGAGGCCCAACTGCGGCAGGCGCAAAAAATGGAAGCGATCGGAAGCTTGGCGGGCGGTATCGCGCATGATTTCAATAACATTCTCACGGCCATCATCGGCAATGTACAGTTGGCGGAGATGGAACTTCCCGACCAACATCCGGCCCGCCACCTGCTCGGGCAAACTCTCGTGGCTTCACAGCGCGCGAAGGAACTCGTGCAGCAGATTCTGACCTTCAGTCGCCGGCAGGAACAGAAGCGCGAACCCACGCATCTGGGCGCCGTGGTGCGGGACTCGATCAAGTTGCTGCGCTCTGTCCTGCCTTCGACTATTCAGATTGGCCTCCAGTTACCGGAGGCCTTGCCCCCCATTTTGGCCGACGTTACTCAGCTCCACCAAATCGTGGTCAACCTTGCCACGAATGCAGCCCACGCGATGGAAGAGGGCGGTCGCATTGATATCACGGTGGAGGAGGTGATCGTAGATCAGGAGATGGTCAGCCAACGACCCCAGTTGAAACTTGGCCGGTTTCTTCGCTTGTGGGTCACCGATACGGGCACCGGAATGGACGAGCAAACCTTGCCGCGTATTTTCGAACCGTTCTTCACCACCAAGGAAACCGGTAAAGGCACCGGCTTGGGCTTGGCCGTCGTGCATGGCATCGTGCAACAACACGAAGGCGCGATCGTGGTTTTCAGTGTGCCCGGCAAAGGGACTTCGTTCCAAATTTATTTTCCGGTCATCGTCAGCAGCCTCACGGCGGTCGCTCAGCCGCTGCCCACGATCAAGTCGGTTTCTCCCCACCCGGATCAGGGCGCCGGCCGGTGTGTGATGGTGGTGGATGACGACGAGTTGGTCTTGAAAGTCATCGAGCATGTTCTGCGGCGGGCCGGCTACAAAGTGGTGGGGTTTAATGATCCGACTTCGGCGCTAAAGACATTTCGCGAAACCCCCGCGGTGTTCGATCTCATCATCACCGATCTGACCATGCCCCGCATCAAGGGCACCAAGCTGGCGGCGGAGATCCGGGAAATCCGGCCCGGACTGCCGATCATCCTCGTCACCGGTTTTGGCGGCGGGGTTAATTCCACCGTCTTCCAGGGCGTGGGACTCTACGGCCCGCTGCAAAAACCATTCACCAGCGAATCCCTCCTCGCGACGGTGGCGCAGGCGCTGGACAACGTGAGCGCAGGTTGAGTTCAGTTGCGGATTTTCTGGGTGCCGCCGGATCGATGCAGCCCCAAACCGCAAAACGCGTTTTGCCCCGGACGGGAAGAAACAGGTTTCGTGCTTGAAGGTGGGCCGCCCCTCCACAGGTACGGTTTACTCGGAGGCGAAAATTTAGCGCAAGTTCAGCCATCCCCCTCCTAAGGAATCAGGGTGAGCTCAGCTCGGCGGCGAATGGCTTGACCCTAAATTCGACAATACCTGAGAGACGCGAGTCGCACGGATTGCACGGATGAAGAAGATGCCGCAATCACCACCTGGCGCGTGGGCCGACGCTGCAGAAACTCAGACATGAATGGCGCTAAGTTCAGCGGCATGATCGTCGACTGTCTGACGTTTCGTCTGCGATGATTCGCTGCGGAGTTTCGTCGGGCCGTCCCTTGTGGGCGAGCCGTTTCCGGTGCGCCCTCCGGCACGGCTACAAGGGCCGGCCCGACATTCCTCATGCAAAATAGTTGGCCTGATCACGCATGGTAGCATGACGACCAACCTCCTTAACTTAGCGCCATTCGACTCAGACATCCTGACTCCGAGGAATTCGGGTGAGCTGCTTTTCCACTTTCGTTTCCTTTTTTCCCTTCGCGAGACAATGCTTGGTTACGGGCTCAGCTCGTTTTTTCTCTCTGCGGGCTGGGCTCAGGATGCTTGAGGCTGTGGCCGGTAGCGGCGCTTGCCCCCAAGCGCCAGTGCGGCTCGCGGCACAGCTTCCCCGTGGCCGTTGGGGGCAACGGCCGCTACCTGAGACCAATCGCCCTTACAGGTTCAGCTCGTTTCCTCGTGCCTCCCTCTCCATGGACTGGGATCAGGTTGGCTGAAACTATAAAAGTAACCGCCAACCCGAAGGTGCGGGGTGAGGGCGGACAGGTGTGATTTCTCCTGATCAGAGGGCTGGATGCTCATAAGATTTAGAGCTGAGGTGTCGCAGTTCGGATCACCGGCGACCGTAGCTAGATTGCGCCTCTCGTGAATTTTTGTGGAATGGCATGACCGCTCAAAAGAGCAGTTGTTGGACGAAGACTTGAGTGGAATACTGACTGTCGTACGGATATATCTCATCCTCATCGACCATGAAACTCCTCTTTATTGGCGGCACTGGTAATATCAGCACGGCCTGCAGTCAGCTGGCGCTGCAACTTGGTCATGAACTCTGGTTGCTGCATCGTCCCGGACGCCCCGGTATTCCCGGCGCTCACGATCTACCTTGTGATATCAACGACGAACCGGCGGCGGCGGCGGCACTGGCGGGAAAGCACTTCGACGCCGTGGTGCAATTCATCGGGTTCGAGCCGGCGCAGATCGAACGCGATGTGCGACTCTTCAAAGGCCGTTGCCAACAATATGTTTTTCTCAGTTCGGCCTCGGCCTACGCCAAGCCACGCGCCTTCACTCCCACCACCGAGCGCACGCCGTTGGAGAATCCACGCTGGCAATATTCCCGGAACAAAATCGCTTGTGAGGAAGTTTTGCGCGCGGCTGGCCAGGCGGGTTTCCCGTTCACGATTGTCCGGCCTTCGCATACTTATTCCACCGTCATTTTGTTGCCCATTGGTGGCTGGCAGAATTTCACCGCGATCGATCGCCTGCGCCGCGGCCAACCGGTGATCGTGCCCGGTGACGGCACCAGCCTCTGGACGATCACGCACGCCGATGATTTTGCCCAAGGCCTGCTCGGGCTGCTCGGCAATGCGCGGGCGCTCCACGAAGATTTCCAGATCACCTCCGACGAGGCACTCACGTGGAACGAGCTCTACACGCAAACCGCCGCCGCGGCCGGAGCGCCGACGCCGAAGTTGGTGCATATTTCCTCCGAGCTGCTCGTCGCTTGGGATCATGACCTGGAAGGCACGTTGCTCGGCGACAAGTCGCACACGGCCGTGTTTGATAATACCAAGTTGCGCAGCGTCGTCCCGAGTTTCCGGCCCCGCATTTCCTATCGGGAAGGCGTCGCCCGCACGCTCGCCTGGTTCGACGCAGACCCAGCCCGGCGGCACCTCCCGCCGCAAGCGGATGCCTTCATCGAGAAAATGCTCGCGGCTTATGCCAAGGCCTGGCCCGAAGGGAAACTGGGTTGAGGCGAGGGTTTACCGAGAAATGCGCAAGGCGGAGCTGAGACCAGATGGCCACCGATAGTCTTGAGTGGCGTCGCTCCATGCGCAGGTAGATGGTGCGCTTGTCGCGCCATTCTGCTGGCCAGCAGAACGAGGCTAGCTCGCAGCCTACAGGCCGGTGCAAGTCACCGGCCCTACGAATACTCAGAAGAGGAAGTACCTTTGCGCCATCGGCAGAATTTTCGCCGGTTCGCAGGTGAGATGGACGCCGTCGGCTTTGACGGTGTAGGTTTCGGGGTCGACTTCGATTTTGGGTAACGCGTCGTTGAGGACCATGTCCTTCTTGCCGATCTTCCGACAACTCTTCACGGCTTCGAGGCGGCGGCGGAGTCCGAGGGAATTCAACACACCGCTGTCGAGGGAGGCTTGGCTGACGAAGGTGACGTTGGTCGAGCCGATCACGCGGGCGGCGGCTCCGAATTGCGGGCGATAGAAAGTCGGTTGCGGCGTGGGGATCGAGGCGTTCGGGTCGCCCATGTTGGCCCAGGCGATGAAGCCGCCCTTGAGCACGACTTCGGGTTTCACGCCGAACAGGGCGGGCTTGAACACGACGAGATCGGCGAGCTTGCCGACTTCGAGCGAGCCGACGATGTGCGAGATGCCGTGCGCGATGGCGGGATTGATGGTGTACTTCGCGAGGTAGCGCAGCGCGCGAAAATTGTCGGCGGCGGGATGCGACGGGGCGCTGAGTCCGCCGAACTGGAGCTTCATTTTGTGTGCTGTCTGCCAAGTGCGGATGACGACCTCGCCGATGCGGCCCATCGCTTGCGAGTCGGATGACATCATGGAGATCGCCCCGAGATCGTGGAGGCGATCTTCGGCGGCGATCGTCTCGGGGCGGATGCGGGATTCGGCGAAGGCGACGTCTTCGGGAATCTTGGCGTCGAGGTGATGGCAGACCATGAGCATGTCGAGATGCTCGTCGATGGTGTTGACCGTGAAGGGACGCGTCGGATTGGTGGAGGACGGGAGGACGTTGGGCTCGCCGCAGACGCGGATGATATCGGGCGCGTGGCCGCCACCAGCGCCTTCCGAGTGGAATGTGTGAATCGTGCGGCCTTTGAAGGCGCGGATCGTGTCGTCCACGTAACCGGATTCGTTGAGGGTGTCGGTGTGGATGGCGACCTGCACATCGAATTCGTCGGCGACTCCGAGGCAAACATCGATGGCGGCGGGTGTGGTGCCCCAATCTTCGTGGAGTTTCAGGCCGAGTGCGCCGGCGAGGATTTGTTCGCGGAGAGGTTCGGGTGTGCCGCAGTTTCCCTTGCCGTAGAATCCGAGATTCATCGGATAGGATTCGGCGGCTTCGAGCATGCGGTGGAGATTCCACGCGCCGGGTGTACAGGTGGTGGCGAAAGTGCCGTGGGCCGGGCCGGTGCCGCCGCCGAGCATCGTGGTGATGCCGGAGGAAATCGCTTCGTCGATTTGCTGCGGGCAGATGAAGTGGATGTGGGTATCGATCCCGCCGGCGGTTATGATGTTGCCTTCGCCAGCGAGAACTTCGGTGGCGGCGCCGACGATCATCGGGTTTTTCTTTTTGGTGCGCGGGTCAACGAAGAGGGAGCCGATGCCGTTTTGAATGCCGGGATTGCCGGCGTGGCCGATGCCGACGATGAGGCCGTGTTTGATGCCGATGTCGGCCTTGATGACGCCGAGGATGGGATCGAGGATGAGCGCGTTGGTGATGACGAGGTCGAGCGACTCGGCGTCGATGGCGGTGGGCGACTGGCCCATGCCGTCACGAATAACTTTGCCGCCACCGAATTTGATTTCGTTGCCGTAGCCACCGCCCTCGGCGATCAGATCGCGCTCGACCTGGACGAAGAGCTCGGTGTCGGCGAGGCGTACGCGGTCGCCTACGGTGGGGCCGAACATTTCGGCGTATTGGCGGCGGGTGAGTTTCATAAGGGCTGAAAAACTGAAGGGCTGAAGGACTGAAAAGAGGGTCGGATTTTTTAACCACTAAGGGCCACTAATCGGCCACTAATCACGGAGCGTTCATCATTAGTGAAAATCAGTGTGGATTAGTGGTTTAGAATTCGGAGATCAGAGTTTGCCGTTGATCTTGGCGTTGAGGCCGTAGACTTCGCGCCGGCCGGCGAGGGCGACGAGCTCGATGGCTTTGGTGTCGCCGGCTTCGAAGCGGACGGCGGTGCCGGCAGGAATGTTCAGACGGAAGCCACGGGCGGCGGCGCGGTCGAAGCGCAGGGCTTCGTTGGTTTCGAAGAAGTGATAATGCGAGCCGACTTGGATCGGGCGATCACCGGTGTTGGTGATCTCGAGAGATTTGGTGGCGAGGCCGAGGTTGGCTTCGAGAGGGGGCGCGTCGGGCGCGGGGATAATTTCGCCGGGGATCATGGTTGGGAGAAAAGAAGTTGAGAGTCTAGAGCTGAGAGTTGAGAGCCAGAAGAAGACGGAAGACTAGTAGATCGGGAGTCACTCGGGTTCTTGGCACTTGTTGCTTGATACTTCCGGTGGGATGCGAAGCGGCTCACCGGATTGGATTATGTACCGTCACGAGCTTCGTGCCGTCGGGGAAGGTGGCTTCGACTTGGACGTCGTGGATCATCTCGGGGACGCCTTCCATGACGTCAGCGGTTTTCAAAATTGTGGTTCCATAGCTCATGAGCTCGGCCACGGATTTGCCGTCGCGGGCGCCTTCCATGATTTCGTAGGTGATGATGGCGATGGACTCGGGGTAATTGAGTTTCAAGCCACGGGCTTGGCGACGGCGAGAGAGGTCTGCGGCGGTGACGATGAGAAGTTTTTCGCGTTCCCGGGGGGTCAGATGCATGGAATAGAAAAGGCTGAAGGACTGAAGGGCGGAAAGGCTGAAATGGCAATGCGGGGAATTTCAGTGAAGTTAAATGATTCAGACCTGAACAAAGCACGATCCGGTTTCACAGAGGGCACAGAGCGCCGACACAGAGGAGGAAGGAGTGTACAAGGGGTGAAATGATCTCAGGTTTGGTCAAGTTGCGTGACGAATAACTTCGTAGCTGGGCGTTTGGTCTTTTCTCCGTGACCTTTGTGATTGGCCTCCGGTTTTCTCTGTGAACCAATGCATCTCTTGGCTTGGGGATGAATTATTCTGGTTATGGTGAAAAATCTGAAGGCATCCCGACGCGTCGGCGAGCGGCGGCCCGACAAGAAATCAAATATGTAAGTGCTCTTTGACGACTTCGTCGGTGAGGGTGGCGATTTCGCCGGAGATCACGACGGCGCCGCGATCCATGGCGTAATAGCGGTCGGCGACGTCGCGGCAGAAATCCACGTATTGTTCGACAAGCAAGATGGCGAGGGAACCTTCGGCTTTGAGCACCTTCACGGCGTGCTGGATTTCCTCGGGGTAATTGTGGGCATCGGTGCCGAGGCCTTCGGTTTTGAGTTTCTTCAAGGTGTCGCCGATGTGCTCGATGATGGAGGGTTGGATGCCTTCGGTGGGTTCGTCGAGGATGAGGAGTTTGGGATTGGTGAGGAGGGCTCGGCCGATGGCGAGTTGTTGCTGTTGGCCGCCGGAGAGCACGCCGCCTTTGCGGCCGAGCATTTCTTTGAGCACGGGGAAGAGGTTGAAAACGCGCTCGAACATGGCTTTGGCCTGGGCGCCTTTGCGGCCGTGGATCACGAGGCCCACCTGGAGGTTTTCCTCGACGGTGAGGTGCGGGAAAATATCGCGGCCTTGCGGCACGTAGCCAATGCCGGCGCGGGCGCGGGCATCGATGGAAAGATGATCGATGCGTTGGCCGTCAAAGGTGATGCTGCCGGCGCGGATGGGCAGCACGCCGGTGATGGAACGGAGCGTGGTGGTTTTGCCCACACCGTTGCGGCCCATGAGGGCGACGACTTCGCTGGCGCCGATGGTGAGATTGAGGCCGCGGAGAATGCGCGAGCCGCCGATGAACGTCTCGACGGAGTCGAGACGTAAAAGGGCTGAAGGCTTGGAAGACGGAAGGGTTGAAGACATTTTTAAATCGCAGAGAAGATGGTCCGAAAGTTTTTAGCGTGAATAGTTCATGCCTAAAGACGCCCCATCCATTGCACAGAGGGCACAGAGGCTGATACAGAGGAAGAAGGAGTATACAAGTGCGGGTGGTCCTCACGCTGATGGGCTGGCGTAGAAGTTAAATCCGTAGCTTGGGTCTTTGAGTTTCGCTCTGTGAGCTCTGTGCCCCTCCTTCTATCTCGGTGACTCAAGAATTTCATGGCATTTATTCAACGGTTTCCGTGTTTGCCGCGGCCGAGATAGACGTCGCGGACCATTTGGTTGGATTGAACCTCGTCGAAACTGCCTTCGCACAGAACGGAGCCTTGGTGGAGTACGGTCACCACGCCGTTGCGGGCGATTTGTTTCACGAAGGTCATGTCGTGCTCGACGATGATGAGGCTGTGTTTGCCGGCGAGGGAGAGCAGGAGTTCGCCGGTGCGGTGCGTTTCCTCGTCGGTCATGCCGGCGGCGGGTTCGTCGACGAGCAGGAGCCGCGGTTTGGTGGCGAGGAGCATGCCGATTTCCAGCCATTGTTTTTCGCCATGGGAAAGCTGGCCGGCGGTCCACTCGCGTTTCTGGTCGAGGCGGATGAGCTTGAGGAGATCTTCCATCTGGTCGCGATCCTCGGAGGTGAGGCGATAGATGAGATTGGCGAAAACGTTGCGCGGGCCTTTGAGGGAGAGCACGAGGTTGTCCCACACGGAATGCTCGACGTAGACGCTGGGCGTCTGAAATTTCCGGCCGATGCCGAGGCGGTTGATCTGGTATTCCTTGAGCTTGGTGAGATCGGTGTGCGGGGCGAATTCGATTTTCCCGGAGTCGGGTTTGGCCCGGCCGGTGATCAGGTCGAAGAACGTGGATTTGCCCGCGCCGTTCGGGCCGATGACCGTGCGCAATTCGCCTTCCTTCAAATGGAAATTGAGATTCGTGATGGCTTTGAAGCCATCGTAGGTTTTGTTGACGTTCTTAACGTTGAGAAGAAAACGGCTCATGATCATGACTTGGTGATCGGTGAAAGGGTGGCTGCCGGGGCCGAGGTGCCGTCGGCTGGCGTGGGCGGTTTGGTGCGGAATTTTTTCCACAGGGCGGAAAGGCGTTCGGGCAGACTGACAATGCCGCCGGGGAGCAGCAGCACGACGATGATGAAGAGCGAGCCGAGGAGAATCAGCCAGAAATCGGGAAAGGCGCGAGTGGCGTAACTTTTCAGGGCGTTGATGCTGATGGCGCCGAGGATCGGGCCGACCAGCGTGCCGCGGCCGCCGACGGCGACCCACACGACGGCTTCGAGAGATTTGTCCGGAGTCATCACGCTCGGATTGATGCCGCCGACCTGGGGCACGTAGAGTGCGCCGGCGATGCTGGCGATGACGGCGCTGAGCACGAAGACGAAGAGTTTGTAGTGGGCGGCGGAGTAGCCGCTGAAGAGCACCCGATTCTCGCCATCGCGCACGGCGCGTTGGATGAGGCCGAATTTTGTTTTGCTCAAGATGCGGCAACCGATGTAAACGAGGAGCAGGGTGACGGCGGTGGCGATGAACAACCCGCGTTGGGTCGCGGCGGTGCGTAGGTCGGAGCCGAGGATTTTTTTGAAATCGGTGAAGCCGTTGTTGCCGCCCATGATCATGTCATTGCGGAAAAACATGAGCGAGGCACCGTAGGTGAGCGCTTGCGTCAGAATGGAAAAATATACGCCTTTGATGCGGGAGCGGAAGGCGAGGTAGCCGAAGAGCCAGGCGAGCAGGCCCGGGAGAACGAAAACCATCAGGGCTGCGAAGCCAAATGAACTGAAGGGACGCCAGAAGCTCGGCAGGAACGTGTGGCCGAGAAAGATCATGAAATCGGGCAGGCCGAGGGGATTTTTGCCGGCTTGGGCGTAGACGCCTTGGTCGCCGATCATGAGCATGAGGTGCATGCCGAGCATGTAGCCGCCGAGACTGAAGAAAAGCGATTGGCCGAGGCTGAGCAGGCCGGTGTAGCCCCAGAGCAAATCGACGGAGATCGCGAGCATCGCGAAGCAAAGATATTTGCCCCAGAGATTGATCGTGAAATTGCTGACGTAACCCTGCGCGTTGAGCAGCGGGAAAATCACGATCATGAACAGCGCCAGCGTGGCGACGATACCGATCTCGAACTTGAGGCGCGAGGAATTGGGGGAGTTGGTCGTGGAGGAAGAGGGCATGCGCGTGGGCAAAAAGGTTAATCTTCCAGGCTGCGGCTGCGGGTGACGAAGATGCCGGCGGGTCGCCATTGGAGGAAGAGAATGATGGCGCCCAGCACGAGGATTTTGCCGAGGACGGGATTACCGGTCACTTGTTGGAGGGCTTGGTCGATCGAGCCGATGCCGAGCGCGCTGATCACGGTGCCGATGATGCTGCCGACACCACCCACGACGACGACCATGAAGGAATCGATGATGTAGTTTTGTCCGAGCGTGGGGCCGACGTTGCCGATCTGACTGATGAAAGCGCCGGCCAAACCCGCGAGGCCGCTACCGAGACCGAAGGTGAGCATGTTCACGCGCGTGGTGCGAACGCCCATACAGGAAGCCATGGTGCGGTTTTGCATGACGGCGCGGATGAGCAGGCCGAGGGAAGTTTTCGTGAGCACGAGCCAGACGCCGAAGACGATCAGGCCGGCAAAACCGATCACGAACACGCGGTTCCAACCGAAGATGATGTCGAAGAATGTCCAGTTGCCGCTCAGGTAGAAAGGGCTGCTGACCGAGACGTTGTTGGAACCGAACACGAGTTTTAAGAGCTGTTGTAGCACGAGCGATACGCCCCAGGTGGCGAGCAGGCTCTCGAGGGGACGGCGATAGAGGAATTGGATGACGGTACGCTCCAGTAAAATGCCGGCGAGGGCAGCGGTGAGAAAACTCAGCGGTAACGCGAACAGGAAATAACTTCCGTAAGCCCAACCGGTGGCGTTAAACCCGGGAATCGTGAAGGAGGCACCGAAGGGCGACAGGGCGAGGCCGGTGCCGAAAATATTCTGCACGAGATAGGTCGTGTAAGCCCCGATGGCGATCATCTCGCCGTGGGCCATGTTGATCACGCCCATCAGACCGAAGGTGATGGCGAGGCCGAGCGCGACCACGAGGAGAATGCTGCTCAAACTGAGACCGCGGAAAAGCGTGCCGAAGAAATCGACTTTGGATTTGTGGCTGGCGACGGTGGCGAGGGCGGCCTTGGCGGCGGCGATGAGCGCGGGCTTTTGACGGGCTTCTGCGTCCTTCAGCGCGGTGGTGAGAAAATCGGTGCTGCCAAGCGAGTGCAGCTCCTGCAGTTCGGCGAGGGCGGCAAGTTTCGTCTCATCGTTGGCGTCTTTGAGACGGATGAGCGCGCAGGCTTCGCGCAGGGCGCTGAGGGCTTTGGGGTTGGTTTCAAGTTTGAGGCGGACGAGGAGCGCGGGAAACTTTTCGGCATCCTGGGTTTGCCCGATGGTTTGGATGGCGCGGATGCGTTTGGCGGAATCGGGTGCGGCGAGATCGATCAGATCAAGCACGGCTTTCATGGCGCGACGGAGCGCACTGGTGTGTTCGACGGCGGTCAGATCTGCGCCGACGAGGCGGAGGGGCTGGCCGGCGGCATCTTTGAGCGCATCGCCAGTATCGAGGCGGAAGGCGGTTTGGGCCTCGGCGGTATCTTTTTCGCCGGTCAATTGGACGGGGATTTTCGAGCCATCGGCCGCCGTGTAAACGAAAAGGGTGTCGGCGCGCCAAGCGGCCAGCAATACGGGGATCGACTCATCCCCGTGCCCGATCAGCGAGGTGAGGAGCGAGCGTTGCGCCGTCGCATTCTCGACCAGGATGGCCTTGGTGATGATACTGCGGGCGGCATCGGCGGCCTGGGCCGAAGCGCAGGCGCAGAGCACCAGCAGGGAAATTGTGCGGACGAGGCGAAGAAAAAAAATCATACAATGGGGTGATGGCTATGAGCTGGATTCATGCCAAAAGAAGCGGGGCGAGTCTGAAAAGACCCGCCCCGCGCTTGATAACTTGTGATGCAACCCCGAAAGGGGCAGGCCGATTATTTCTTGGCGGTGAACTTTCCTTTCAACCAGGGCTCGCCATAGACGTTGCTGAAGGATTTCAGGATCTTGAACTGGCCGTCAGCCTTGGTCTCGCCGATGTAGACATTCTTGGTCAGGTGCATGTTCTTCTGCGTGGTGACCGTGCCACCAGGACCGTCGAAGGAGAGACCGGACTTGAGGGCGGTGCGGACCTTGTCCACTTCGAAGCTGCCAGCTTTTTCCACCGCCGCCTTCCAGAGGTACATGCCGTCATAGCTCAACACCATTGGGGAGCAGGTGACGCGGCCGTCTTTGACGATGCCGGTCATGGTGGTCTTGCTCAGCCAGGACTTGAAGTCGGCGACAAACTTTTTGTTGGCGGGAGTGTTCAAGGACTGGAAGTAAGTCCAGCAACCGAGCTGACCCACGAGTTTGTCGGCGGGCAAACCGCGGAATTCATCCTCGGAGATCGAGAACGAAACCACAGGGCAGGCTTCGGCGGTCAGACCGGCGGCAGCGTATTCTTTGAAGAAGGGAACGTTGGTATCGCCGTTCAAGGTCGAGATCACGCAGGAGTCACCGGAGGCGGCGAACTGTTTGATTTCGGCAATGATCTGCTGGTAGTCGGTGTGGCCGAAGGGAGTGTATTTACCGGCGGAGATGATCTTGCCGGCTGCATCTTTCTTGAAACCGCCACCGATGTTCTCGAGCGGTACGCCCTTGCTGAGGAGATATTCCAAGAGAACCAAGTTGGTCGTCTGGGGATAAACGTAGTCGGAACCGAGCAGGTAGAACTTCTTTTTGCCTTCGGCTAGGTAGTAGTCGACGGCCGGAGTGGCCTGCTGGTTGACGGCCTCAGCGGTGTAGAACACATTCTGGCTCTCTTCTTCGCCTTCATACTGCACGGGATAGAAGAGGAGGGCGTTGTTCTTTTCGAGGACAGGCAGACAGTATTTGCGGCTGACCGAGGTCCAGCACCCGAAAGTGACGGCCACTTTGTCCTGCTCGGTCAACTGCTTGGCTTTCTCCGCGAAGGTCGGCCAATCGGACGCGCCGTCGACGATGACGAGTTCGATCTTGTGACCCATGACGCCGCCCTTGGCGTTGATTTCATCGGCGGTGAAGGCGAGGACGTCGCGCAGCGAGGTTTCGCTGATCGCCATTGTGCCCGAGAGTGAGTGGAGGACGCCGACCTTGACGGTCTTGTCTTCAGCGTGGAGGAGCGAGGCAAACGCGGAGGCCACAAAGGCACCTGCGGTGAGGATGGAACGGAGGTTCTTAGTCATAATAAAAAGCGTAGGGAATTAATTCTCAATCGTGGGGGGGGATAAAAAAGCTGACACTTTCGGGATAAATGAAGCAGAGGCGTGGAAGACTCCGCTCCATTTAGCCGTCGAGGGTCAGCCCGAAAAAACTAGAACTTGAACAGAGCTTGGACGCCGAAGAAGGACGTGTTGCCGCCCTTGTCGTAGTCGTAGTAGGAATATTCTGCGCGCACCGAAAAGTGATCATTCACTTTGTAGGTGGGGGAGATCGTGTATTGCATATAGTCAGATCCGATTACGGCAGGGACGGTTTTATCGAGATCAGTACCGCTAACGCGGAAGGCGCAGGAAGTTTTTTCGGAGAAAGTATAGCCGAGGTAAGCGAGCCAGGAACTGCTCTTGGCTCCCGTGCCGCCGTTGTAGGTGGAGTATTCCAGGGCAGTCGTGACGTTGGCGCTCACTTTATATTCCGCCCAGAAATCGAGTGTGAGCACGCTATGGGGCTGGAGATTGCCCTTGGTGTCGTAGGCCATCCCGGCCCAGAGCGTCAGATTTTCCGTCCCGGTGTACTTGTAGAAAGCTTCCATACCGGCGTTGCGCTTCAATTCGCCGTCGCCCTTGAAGATGTTTGGCCCGTTGTAAACCGAATCCAGGAGGGCGACACCAAAGGAATTCGCGGCGCTGCCATAATCCAGACGGACGCCGGAGTGGTAGGCGGGAATGGCAAAGAACGGGCCGGAGGTCGGCGCGCCATAGGTGATCTGGGTCATGTTGATCGGATCAAATGCCTCGTAGCCGAGATAGCTGAGGAATTTGCCGGCAGTGACTGAATAGCCCGAGCCCACATCGATGGTGGCGTAGGCATCCAGCACGGTGACGGTTTTATCCCCACCGGAATCGGTGTAAGGATAATAGAGGCTGATCACGCCGGTGACGGGTTTAAAATTGCCGATGAAGGCCGTTTTGACCGCATCCAGATCAAGCCGATCCGAAGAACCTCCGCCGGACATTTTGGAATACTGATAGGAACCGACCGCATATCCGCTGACGGAGAAGTTGTCGTTTAATTTAACTTCGGCGAAGGCCGAGATTGAGGCCGCCAAAAAGGCGAGGGCCGTTGCTTTGATGCGCATGTTCATAGGGTGTGTATATTGGTGTTGTAGTGAGTCGGTGTGGAATAACACCGACTCACCCCTTGAGCAGGACCCTTGCCAGCCGTGAGCGGAATTTATGATGAGGCTGAAACAGATGACTTAAGGGTGTTGGATGTTTGGAAAAGAACTGCTTACGATAGTTAAAATTCATCACACGGCTCCGGAAAACAAAAACCGCTGCAGTTGAGCAGCGGTCTGTGAGCCGATTGATCGGCTTGCTCCAGAGAGTGGAGCGATAGTTTCGGCTGAATAATTAGGAAGCGGGCGCCGGAGTATTCGGGGTGATCGTGAAGGTTTCCGTGCGGGTTTCCTTCGTGCCGTCGGGCTTGGTGGCTTCGATCACGCGGGTGCCGGTGCCGTCGCTATGCCGCGTAGTGGAGACTTCGCGTTCGCTGGTTTTGCCGTTCGGGCTGGTGACAGTTGTGGTCTTGCTGGCCTGACCGTCGCCGTGGGTGGCAGTGGTGTTGAGTGTGGCGGTCTTGCCGTTTTCGTTGGTGACGGTGCCGGTCGTGGTGCGGCTATTTTCCGTTTTCGTGGTCGTCGTGGAGAGGGTCTCGGTCTTCCCGTTAAAGCCGGTGCGGGTGGCTTCGCGGGAGATCGTGCCGTCTTCGTTTTTCTTGGTGGTGCCGGTGGTGGTGGCGGTCTTGCCGTTGGCGAGAGTCGTGGTTTCGGTGTGGGTGCCGGTGCCGGTTTCTTGGTCGCGGGTTTTGTCCGTGGTGCGTGAACCGGTCCCACCATCCTGATTGGTCCAAGTCGTCTCCGACTGGCGTTCGCCTTTTTGTTTCGTGGTCTTTTTGTCGAAGGTGCCGGAGTTGCCGGTGCTATTGGTATAGGTGCCGGAGCGTTCTTTGGTGCGCGGCTTTTTTTCCTTGGCGTGGGAGGTGGCGGGAGCGAGCAAGGCAAACGCGGCGAGCAGCGCAGCGGCGAGATACGTGAAACGTCGTTGGGTATTCATGAGTTGGGTTTTGGTTAACAACGGCCAAGACGCAGGGGAAGGGCGGCCGGGTTTCAATGATCGGGATAAAAAACGCTCAAGAATTTTGCCATGGCATGTAACTGGGGTCGGAGACCGGCGTCGCGCCCGGTAGGGGTCCGAACCTCGTGGTAGGTGGCGCGCTCGCCGCGCCACGGTCATTCTGCTGGCCAGCAGAACGAGACAAGCTCGCAACCGACGCATCATCATAATCCCACAGGCACGGAGGCCGGTGGTTACTCCAAGGCCCTTTGATTCGGAATTCGGAACGTCACGGAGCCGTCAGTGTATTACGCGTTACTTGATCGGTGCCAGAGCCAGCCACGCCAACCCGACGGTCAGGGCGAGGCACAGCGGCGTGTACACGAGGCGATCAAGCCGCGCGAAGTCCGTCCCGTGCACGCGACGGAAAAGGCCCACGTACTTGAAATCGCCAAGCGACCGCAGCGCAAAGATTCCGCTGATCACGAGCAACGCCAACGGGATCCTCCCCGCCAGAAACAACTTCGGCGCGAGCCCCACCTGCGCCAGACAGAGGTGGCCAAAAGCTCCGAGCCCGACCGCCATGATCAAGCACGCGAGCGCACCGCGCGCGCCATGGATTTGAAAGAGGGGACGGCCATCCGCGTGTTTCGGGAGTGTCGCTGCGCCGGCCCATTTTCCGCCGCCAGCCCAATACACGTGCAACCCCGCCAACACGGCGAAGACGAGGGCGAGGAGACAGGCGAGGGCGGTCATGAGGCAAGGCCTGCCTGCGGCGAATTTCGTATGACTAACCGCAAGGGGTATACTTTCATTGCATCGTCTGCATGGAGGCGATGAAGGCATCCGATTCTTTGATGGATTTTTCTATGTCGACAATCAGGCGGGAAATATCCTGCTGCAAATCCTGCGTGGTACTGCTGATCGCCGAGACGGCCTGCGCGTTAAGATTGTGTTTGAGGAAGAGAACTTGATCGCGAAAAGCTCCGATGACCGGGTTCATCCGGGTGGCGGCTTGTTCCATGACGCCCATCAGGTTGACGTAGCGGCTTTTCATGGCGGTGAGTTGGCGTTCGCTCTGGGTGCGCAGCGTGGGATTGGTGTATTGCGTCAGTTCCAAATTCCATTCTGCGAAAAGGGCCTGGGCGACAGTGTCGATGGCGGAGATGCCATCACGGACCTCTTTAGCGCGGGCTTCGCAGTTTTTGAATTCGCTGTTCAGTTTTTCGTAGGTGGTTTGTAGATTGGCGGACGGAGACTTGGCCACGGCGAGGAACTGGGCCAACGCACTTGTGAATTGGGTTTTTGCCTCCTGTTGTGCGCTGCGCTCTGCCTCCACCTGCTCGACGAGCACTTTGCGTTTAAGCACGACAACGGTTTCTTTGGTATCGATATATTCATCGGTGCAGCCGGCGAAAAACAGCAGGGCGCCGGAAAGAATGAGAGAGAACACGCGCATGGAAATTGGAGTAATAAGTGCGAAAAATAATTACAACTCCAAGAAAAGCGAGCCGTGCTTTGCGCCCGAGCTGCCAAGGTGGAGTGTGGCCGATTCCTCTTGGATGTTGGATTTTAGGCAGGGTGGATTCTCTCTCGTCGGGCATGGGCTGATTTTCCCGAAACTGAGTGCCAATGCTTCATTCGTAGCGGGTCAAGAAAATCCGCCCCATCTGCGGCCCTAGACCGCTGGTGAGCCGTATGTGGGCAGAGCCGAAGCGCATCTCGGCAAAAATAGAAAATGAAACCGGAGGAGAGTTAACCACGACTGAGACTCGCAAAATACGGTGACGATAGTGGGTCGGGCGGGACCGCGACGAGTCCACCGCCTCGGCGGGTGGGCCCGCCGCAATGCACGATTACAATCCGCCAAACCGGACGGTCCAGCGGTCCGTCCCTACCGGTAATCCTATTTTGGGAGTATCAGTAAGGGGATTCATCAAGGGATGATTCCTTGGCAGAGCGACTGCGACTGATCGTCTCCGTCCGGTGGTTTCGGGGGGTGCCTGCTGATCACTGGCGGGAACACGGGCTGGGAGCCGCGGGCACGTCGGCTGGGATGAGGCAATTGACGGCCACCTACTGGAAACAGCGAAGAAGAACTTTTCTACTCAAGGAGGAACACGTCCGAAAGTGGAGTATTACTCGGGGCGGACTCAACTGAGCGCCTCTTGCACCAACGCCGCGATGCCGGGCGGGAGGGAAATTGCTTTGGCGAGTGCTTGGCCGCGCGGGCTGATTTTTTTCCACGTTTTGCGGATGATATCGACGAACTTTTCGCGGGGATACTCGGCGTGCTGGGCGGCGAACGCCTGGATCTCGTTTTCCAAAAACACGAGGCAGGCGGCATCTTCCAGCGCTTGCGTGCCGGGATTGGTTTTCAGCGCGGTCTTGGAAACCCACGTCGCGACATCGTCCGCTTCGGTGGTGGAGACTCCGGCTTGCAGCAGCAGCTCTTTCGCGCGCTCGGCTTGTTTCACGTAGAGCGAACGGCGCCAGGCGTGGTAGCCGGGTTTGTCGAGCGGATAACTGTCGCGGGGCACGCGCCAACGTTCGAGATGCTGGCAACGCGCGGCGAGTTGGAGCAGCGGCGTGGGATTTTCCGCGGCGCGCACGACCCACGCTTCCATGCGTTCGGCATAGACGAGCTCAGCGGCGCGGCCATCCGGCGAGCGTTTGGGATCAGCGGTGTGTGCGGCATCAATCAATATCCGGGCTCGGGCGTAGGCATCCATGGCGGAATAAAAATAGCAATGATCCGCCGAGCGCAAGCCGGCGCGCGAGGGCAAGAATGAGCTGGGGATCATGCAATGGGGGGCGTCGGTTGCCACCCCGACGCTTTATCGCCGATGGGGAAATCGGCGACCACCTTTCAGCTTTCGCCACGCATGACTCGGAGGGGGTGTCGCCGCGTTTGAGCGAAGCGAAAACGGGGCGACACACGCGAGGCACATTAGAACCGCGCTTTCGGGCTGCGCCCGCAAACGGGGCGACAGGAAGCGTGCTTGAATCTGTGTCCTCCGCCGGAATCTCCTCACTCCCGCAGCGTTTGCCCGTGGACCAAATCCTGGAACATGCCGGGTTGGCTGACGAGTTGGTCGTACGTGCCGTCTTGCGCGACGCGGCCGTCGGCGATGACGAGCAGGCGGTCGCAGTTTTTGACGGTGGCGAGACGGTGCGCGATGAAGATCACGGTGCGTCCGCCGAGATTTTTTTCCAGCGCTTCCTGAATCAACTGCTCACTCAGGGTGTCGAGCGCGCTGGTCGCTTCGTCGAAGATAAAGCATTCCGGTTCGGCCAGCAGAGCGCGCGCAATGGCGAGACGCTGGCGCTGGCCACCGGAGAGTGAGGAACCGCCTTCGCCCACGCGGGCATCGAGGCCGCCCGGTAGTTTGGCGATGAATTCCCACGCGTTGGATAATTCACAGGCGCGGCGGATGACGGCGTCGGTCGCATCGGGGCGGGCGACGCGAATGTTATCGCGCATCGTGGTGCGGAAAATAAAGGGATCTTGGGGGACGACCCCGAAGGTTTTCCGCAGCACGCTGGCTTCGAATTTCCGCAGATCAATGCCGCCCAAGCGTACGGCCCCTGATTGAGGATCGTAGAGTCGCAGCAGGAGTTGCGCGAGCGTGCTCTTGCCTGCGCCGGAGGGCCCGACGAGCGCGAGCCGTTGTCCGCGCGGGATGGTCAGGGACAGATCGCGCAGCACAGGTTGGCCGGGGATGTAGGAGAAATTAACCTGATCAAAAACGAGGTCGGCATTGGCGGGCACGGCGGCGGCGACCGCATGTTCCGGATCGGGCGTGGTGCTGGGCGTGTCGAGTACGGTGCCGATGCGGTTGATCGAGGCTTCCGCGCCGCCCCAGAGACTGAAGGCCTGAAAGACCGTTTGGATCGGCCAGTTCAAGCCGGCGTAAGAAGCGAGACACGCGGCGACGGTGCCGAGATCGATGTGATTCTCCAAATACCGCCACGTACAGGCGGCCAGCAGCGCCGAGTAGCAAAAATAACTGAAGCCTTCCTGCTTCATGTATTCAATGTGGCTGAGCACATCGCGCTCGTAGGATTTTTTGCTGATGACGAGCGCCTGCCGATCAAAGTCCTGCGCGACCTGTGCTTCCATGGCGTACAGTTTCACCGCCTTGTTGCCGCGTAACAAATCAGCCACGCGCCCGCTGACGTCACCTTCGGCGGATTGAAAATCGCTGCTGATCTTGTTCATTTTCTTCCGGGCGCGGAGCATCAGTGCCACGCTGGCAAACGACGTGACCATCAACACGGAAGCAATGGCCCAATCCCAGGTCCAGAACATGGCCAGCGTGGTCAGCACCGTGATGATGGCGCCCGGCACCGACATCGACGTGTGCTGGAAAAATCCCATGACGTTGCCCAAGGGCGAGCCGAAGAGGTAGCTGAACAATTCCCCCGAGGGATGTTCGCCGTGGAAGCGCAGGCAGAGATGATTGACGTGGCGGAAAAATTGCCCGCGCAGGGAAAACACGACGCGTTCGCGCACCCAAGTGAACATCCGGTAGCCGGCGTGCCAGGCCGCCATGCGCACGACGAGCGACACGAGCAAATACCCCCCGATCAGCCAGCCCAGTTTGGCCCAGCGTTCCGCAGTAGTCAGTGTCGACGCTTCCAGAACTTCCGAAAAAAGCCACTTGGGATAAAGATTTTGGACGGCGATCGCGGCCCCGTGGACGCCATTGAGCAGCAAGGCACCTAACAGCAGCCAGCGGTGGCGCAGGAAGAGCGGCCAGACGTGGCGATGAAAGGCGTTGGGCTGGGCAGGTACGGGCATGACGGAGAATCAACCATGTAAGACGCGAAACATACGAATCGAAAAGCAGGAAATAATGGAAGGCGCGATGGGGTAGCCCTATTGGAGCGGAGCGACCATGCGGTAAGAATTTACGCTCACCCCACCGCGTTTACGCCGTTGGCGCAAACGCGACGACCAATCCGCGTGAGCGTTTGGCGTGGGTTGCGAGCTAGCCTCGCAACGTGAGGGGGCGACCAATCCGCGTGAGCGTTTGGCGTGGGTTGCGAGCTAACCGCGTTCTGCTGGCCAACAAAATGGCG
>Ga0209591_10001281_pt1 | contig 31712 bp, 24 predicted proteins | sample MAT01_FD_187207 | JGI IMG/M metagenome (GOLD analysis project Ga0209591, IMG submission 187207) | Freshwater microbial communities from Lake Fryxell liftoff mats and glacier meltwater in Antarctica - MAT-01 (SPAdes) (version 2) | ecosystem: Environmental > Aquatic > Freshwater > Ice > Liftoff... | reverse complement strand
CGATCAAAACTACGATCGTCTTCTCGGCTAGAAGGCTTAAGTACAGGCTTACTAGGCTCGTCACTGGTAGAGGGGCGAGCAAACTGCTCCCGATCCCATGTTTCTACAGGCTTTCTTTGGGGGCGAGGCGGCGCGTATTTATTTGGTTTCTCTTCAGAGCGATCGCCTGCTCGATCAAATGAACGCTCAAAACGTTGAGGGCGATCGGGCTTTTCCCAGCTATCACCACGACCATACTGCTCTGAGCTAGAGGATTGGTCAGAAGAACGTTTAGGTCTACCTATAGAGGCTTTATTTTTAAATTTCATGGTCTATTTGTTGAAAAATTTGATGCAGGCGATCGCGATCTGACAGATATAAGTAACCAACAAGAGCTTCAAAACCCGTAGCTTTTTGATAAATAACTGGATCGATATGACGGGAGGAAGATCCAGAAGCATTACGACCTCTTTTTACCAGATCGAGTTCTGACTCTGTGAGAGTTTGTTGTTGGATGAGTCGATCAAGTTGCTGGGCTTGATTTTCGGCTCTAACTTTAGCCACTACAAGTTGGTGATATACTCCAGCCGTGCGGGGAGGACTAAGATAACACATTCTGATATGTAATTCATAGACAGAATCACCAATATAAGCCAAAGCATTAGTAGGAATTTCTGCGACTCTACCCGAAAAAGCTTCAAACAAAGTCATGGAGGCAGATGTTAAGCAGGGTTACTAACTAGGTTTTCTAGGGCAGCCTCAACATTTGGTTGCAGAGACAAAAACTGTTCTAGCTTTACTAATTTTACGGTTTGAGTTACACGAGGATTGCTAATGACTTGGAGTTTACCATTTATGGTTTGGGTTTTCTTCGCCAATTGCACCAAGACACCAAGTCCTGAACTGTCAATGAAATCAATTGCTGACAGGTCTAAAATTATGTTTATTGGTCCATCGTCGATACATTTACTGATAACCTTGCGAAAATCAGGTTCAGAGAAAGCATCTAATAAACCAGTGAGGCGAAATATTTGATAGTTTTCCTTGACATCGCGGCTGCCTCTCAAACTCACAGTCAGGTTTAGTTGTTCGGGAATAGCGACCTCCTAAAAGGCGACAAGATGCCTTTGTTTGCGGATACATTGTATTTTGATTAACTGCTCTTGTCTAGCTATTCTTGTAAAGATTTAAGCAGATTCTTATAATTTTCTTTTTAAGTTTTAATCAAGTTGAGGTGCATATCTAGGCACACCTATGTCTTGTGGATTGGATATTATCCCTAAAGCTTTTCCCAGATTGGAATTTAAGTTGGTATGGGCTTCTCGAAATTCGGGTTTTAGAGATATAGCTGCTTCAAAACAGGCGATCGCTTCATCCAATCTATTAATTCTATTCAAGGCTATAGCTAAGTTATAGTAAACTTCGGCAAAATTTGGATCAATACTTAAAGCCTCATTAAAGCTAATAATTGCTTCCTTAAAACTGCCATGTTGCAATAGAGCATTTCCTAAATTGCAGTGGGCAGAGGCATAACTAGGCTCAATGGAGATGGCTTTTTGAAAACAGGCGATCGCTTGATCTAGCTGGTTTTGGTTAATATAAGCAATTCCCAAATCATTAAAGTCTTTGCTGTTAATTAGATCGAGATCAAATAACTCAGCCTGAGCATAAACTTCCCAAGCTTGATCTAACTTTTGCTGTTCAATTAAAGTCTCCACCCATGCTTGGTAGGCAGGTTTATAACTAGGATTAAGACCTATGGCTTTTTGGAAACAAGCGATCGCTTCGGTAATTTGCCCCCGATTTTTTAATAGCATTCCTAAACTGAGGTGGGATGCAGGGCTATAACTACTGGGAGCCAATGATAGGGCTTTAATATATTGGACAATAGCTAACTCTTGCCAGCCTTGGGACTCTAAAACTCTTCCTAAATCACTGTAGGCAGGGGCATAGTTTGGATCTAGTTTAATGATTTGCTCATAGATAGCGATCGCTTCTAAAGGCTTACCCTGATTTAAGTAAGCCTCTGCCTGTATTCGCATATTATCCATACTGTTTGCCATTTTTCCTAGTATCTCCCCCTTGCTTCAGGACTTCTAGCTAATTCCCGCCTCAGATCTCTGATAGTTCTGCCACTGGCAAGATAGCGCTTATAGGTTTCCAAGCCCCCAGCATCAACATCTCTTCTCAGAATTTCTCGATAGGCTTGATTAATTACTTGTTCAGACTCTCCAGAATAAGCTATATCATGACGCACTCTTTCTAAAGTCCAACCACTATTTAGAGCTTGAATATAAGTTCTTGCCCCATCTAAATCCGTTCTCCGTCCCAGAACTTGAATGTAAATCTCGTTAACTGCCCTGAGTCCATTGTTGTTGTCGTAACGCCTGTTATTTCCATTTCTATAGTTGTTGTCTTCGTAGCGATCGCTATTTTTATAGCCGTCATCATAGTTTCTATTATTGTTGCGTAGGTTAAAACTGCCATAGCCTGGGCAGCTAATAACATTACGCTCTCGATAGCAGGTAATGCGTTCAGATCGTCTTTGGGCGGATGCGGGTAGAACGCCGACAATTAAGACTGCGATCGCCGCCAGTATGGATAACTTCATAGCTTCATCTCCAAGAAATTGGTATTAAGGGAAATTTTGAAGGTTGCGCAACCCATAGACCACAAGAGTATAGTTTTAACGAGATTGTTCCGACTATTCTTTCCATAATGCTAACCCCCCAATTAGCCCAAATATATTAGGGACAATTTTTACATTTTCAGGAATTTTGGTTATGACTTTTTTGGCATTTCCACCACCAATATATAAAAAGTCATAGTTAAATAAACAGGCGATCGCTTCTATGGCTTTATTTAACCTGCGATTCCATACTTTTTGTCCCACCTGATCAAAGGCTCTCTGTCCTAAGCGATCTTCATAACTATCTCCGCCCCGCCAGCGATGCTGCCCTAATTCTAGATTTGGAATTAATTTACCATCAATAAATAAAGCCGAGCCAAAGCCTGTGCCAAGGGTAATAACCAACTCCGTACCTGCACCTGCGATCGCTGCCAGTCCTTGCACATCCGCATCATTAGCTATCCGTACAGGCTTACCCAACCGATCTAAAAGCACTGTGCCGAGATCAAAATTATCCCAGTCAGGATGAAGATTAATGGCACCTTTCGTAACTCCTTGGCGGACAACTCCCGGAAACCCGATAGAAACTCGATCAAAGTTGCCTTGGGTATTAGCTAAATGGGCGATCGCGGCAATTACTGGCTCTGGTTTAGCTGGTTTTGGAGTTTCAAGTCGAATATTTTGGGTATGAGGAGTGCCATTTTCTTTTAAAACCATTGACTTGATACCGCTTCCTCCCACATCAATTGCCAGAGTTAATTTTTCCATATAATACAAATACAGCCTAGTTAAATCAAATTTGAGGCTATTTAATCATACTTTTAAAGTGTTATCCTAAATCTTCTATAACCCCATGACTGGTAAAGACTTACACCAACTTATTCTCCATAAATGGGGGCACTCCTACGATTTGCAACTCCGCCGCAGCCAAGGCAGAATCTGGATTCAAGTTATGTGGCGCTATTTAGAGCAAAGATCATTCCCTTTATCAGAAACCGAATACTTAGATCACCTAGATACCCTTGCTACCCATCTGTCGGCATTGGGAGCGATCGCTCAGGTTCAAGATTTTATCTTAACCACCAAGGCAAAACCAAGACTAGGCAAGGCAGTGGGCTTTCCCCTCGAATTAAATTTAGGACTTAGATCTCTAGAATGGATGATAGACGAAAATTAAATATATTCTTCTTAAAATCGTTGATTCAAAATTAAAAATAGAGTTATCCTTACGGTTTGTAGCATTATCAACCCGTATGTGTTTTAGTATGTAATAGATACAGTCTTTTTTTTAAGCTTAAAAACTTAACTAAACTTTAAAAGTAAAGCTGTAGATTGAACTACCTGCCATGTAGAAGAGTTTAGGGCATAACTATATGACTCAAATTGGATCCAATGCCTGGGATCAGCAGCTTGTAAACTTGGGACGGGTACTAAGAACTCTTCGAGAGGAAGAGAATGTGGATATTTTAATTTCCACAACTCTTGACTATTTAAGGGATAGTTTTGATCACCAGCTAATTTGGATCGCCCTCTATGATCGCCCTAATCATCGACTGATCGGTAAAGGTGGAGTTACACCTGCGGGGGAAATCAAGTTTCTCAAAGAAAGGTTTGTCCTTGAACCTGGGGATTTATTAGATCAGGTAATAGTCATGAAAAAAGCTATACCTATTACCGATCTAAGGCAAGAAAAGCGCAGTGGTGAATGGCAAAAATTAGCTATTAAGTTCGATATTCAAGGTACTTTATTATTTCCGATCTACCATAAAGATGTTTCCTGTGGTTTGGTGCTTTTAGGCTCTAGGTTATGGAATGTCTCTTCTAGGGCAGAAGAAAGAACACGTCTATCCATATTATTAGGAACCCTTGGCTCAACTTTATATCGACTGGAGTCAGACCTCCAGTATCAGCAGGTTAAACGCCCCGACGAACCTTTACTATCTTTATTAGATAAATTGCGATCGCTCCATAGTCTCAACGAAAGACTAGAGGAAGTTGTGCAAAAGACCCATAACTTTATTATGCCAACTCGTACCCATGTGTACTGGTTTGAGCGTGAACATCAATACTTTTGGCGGCGGACAGTAAATAAGCAAAAAAACATATCATCAGGGAATCGCAACGAAAATACCGCAGGGATTACTGTTCAAGAAGTTCCTGATCTCTATAAAGCTCTGGCTAAGGATCAATTAGTTATAGTATCCGATGCTCGAAATATGACTAAAGGCGAAATTAGCCCAAGGGTGATGGAGCAGTTTGGGGCAGAGGCTCTAGTTGCAGCACCAATCATATTTCAATCAGAGTTAATTGGTTTTGTTTGTATTGAAAATGATGAGGCTAGACTATGGTCAGAAATCGAAAAAAACTATCTTAAAGGCGCAGCCCAGCTAATTGCCTTGACGGCACCCTTAGAAGAAATGGAGTCAATGGTACAACGCATTGCTTCAGATCAAGTTTTAACCGCAGGTATCGCTAAGGCAATTTATACAGACTCCGACTGGCAAGAATCTCTGCAAATGGCAGCCGAGCAATTATGCCAAAGACTAAATGCCGAAAGATTTTGGGTGGTATTACACAATAAAGATACTGGAGTCTTTGAAATCTATTTTCAGTATCATCCTAAAAATCGCCGTCCTATGCCTAAATCCTTTGAGGAGCTATCGACCGTAGATTGGCAGATGATGGAACAGTCGGCAGAAACAATCTCTATAGAAAACCTTGAAACCGACTATAGATTTATCTCTTGGCGACCAGTTTTAATGGACATGGAAGTGCAATCGCTTCTACTCAGTAGCACGGCAATTGGTAAACCCCTAGAAAGCATCTTAGCTGTGGGACATGAATCCGCCCGCACTTGGTCACGTCCAGAGCGGGAAATTGTCCAAGCCGTAGCCCAACAGGTGGGACTGATCTTACATCAAGGCTACCTGCAAAGACAGGCGGACGATCGACAAAAATTGCATCAGGCTGTGCAGTTTGGCTTAGTAACTTTACAACAAGCAAATACCCTAGAAAAGCTTCATCCCGCATCGGCACAGCTTCTAGCGCAGGTAATGCAGGCACCTTTGTCAGTTTTAATAACTTGGCTACCCGGTCGAGTGGGGGGACAAATTGCGGCTAGTTTTGCCAGCCACGAAGATTTTCGCCTAAATATTAATGAAACGCTACTGCCCATAGAAAGCGATCCTCTAGTCCAGTGGACAATTCAAACCGATGGCATATTGCCTTTATCTATTCATGATCTTTTACCCCAAACCCTACAGTGGCTGAATGCAAAAGGTATTGGACAGATTTTGGCGATCGCCCTTAGAACTACCCCTGAACATCAGCCCACAGGAATGCTATTAGTCGCAGATAAGCCTGGACGCAGATGGCTAGATCGGCAACTTCAGGCATACAGCATGCTTACCAACCAGTTGGCATGGTCACGGCGACACTTAGTAATCGTGGAAACGCTCCAACACCATCGCACCGAACTAGAACGACTCAACTGGTACAAACAAAGACGAATCGAGGATATTTATCGCTCCGTGGGCAGTGGAGTCCAAAGACTACTAGAGCTAGAATCTCGTAGTGATGGTAATGATGCCGTTGGTAATTTGCGCCTACAGCACTCCCTCAAACAACTCCAAGCATCTCTATCTCCGCTCCCCCAAATTATTCGCAAAGAACAGTGGCGGCTGCGTCCTAGTTACGAAACGGCTCCATTAGCTGGTCTATTAAAGCGATCGCTAGAAAGAGTAGATGCAATTATTAAACAACGTCAAATGTGGTCACAGGTGCATAATCAAGCGGCTGTCGTGATTGCAGGAGACATTGCTAAGATTGAAATGATTATCCATGAATTACTACTGTTCGCCTGTGGACGTTCTGAGGTAGGAGGTAGAGTAGATATCTGGTGTCGGCAAATTGATGAGCGATCGCTAGAAGTTTCTATTACCGATAATGGCGAAATTGACCCAGTTTTATTAATGGAAATGCATGACGGGCGATCGCCTGATATTCTAGCTCCCTCAGTCTTAGATCAACCCCCTGGTCTGCATTTAGCAATTTGTCAAAGCCTGATGCAAGAAGCAGGAGGAGAATTGTCTTTGTATAAGCTCGAAGACAACCGTATTCTTAGCCGTTTGATTTTACCTGTATCTGCAAATTAATTATCTAAAATTTCTAACTTAGGGATATCAAAGGGCAAATATTCATAATTAAATCAACCAATTTGTATAGGCAGATTGAAGTAGATAAAAACCTATAGTCTAAATATACAAACGGTTATTGAGTTTTCGACATGATCTCAAAATTAAATTACTTAAAGCTTGCATTTACAAATACCTGTATGAGATACTGGCAACCACATACTTTATGAGTAATAACTATGAAGGTTCACGCAAACAATATTCTTAAAAGCACTTTAGTCGCCACAATTGGTGCTTTAGTTGCAGTATCTCCCTCCCTTTCTGCTAATCTTACTAACGGTACCTTTGAACTTAGCCCACTCGACACCCCAGAAACAACTACCACTGCGCTTGTTCCTGGACCTAGTAATGTCGGTTTCAACTCAGCATTAGTAGGTGACACTACAACAGTCACAGGGTGGACAGCGATTGGTGGAGCCCAAAATGCAGGTTATTTATACCAAGGACAAAATCGCTTTGCTAACAATGGCATCCTAAGCAGAACTGTGCAACTAAACAGAGGTGGAGCTCAAGGTGGAATTTCTACTGTAATAACAGGGCTTAATATTGGAATTCAGAACATTGTTACAGTGTTTTTTGACTTTTCTGGAAATTTTAATTCACCAGATCCAATTACCATGGATGTTGCTTTAGGAACTGCACCAAGCCAACAATTTGTGCTTGGTGCACAAACTTCATCTGGTAATCCCATAAGGTTCTCCCCAGTTGCATTGCCTAGTATTCTTGGTGCACAATTTAATCTTCAATTTGAAACTAGATCTGCAACCTTTATATTTACACCCTTTAATAATACTGCCATTCTTAGCTTTATCTCTAGGTCAGGTGAATCAACTGGTTTTGGTCCAATCATTGATAATGTCTCCTTGACTCCAATTCCATTTGAATTCTCGCCTCTAACTGGATTCATCGCTGGTGGTGTTTTGTTTGGTTCTTACAAGTTAATCAAACGTAAAAAGTCTGTTGCCTAGTTCTTAATCCCAAAATATTTAAATATTAATCAAAACGTCTGTATGCTTTAAAACTATGGGCGTTTTTTAATGTCAAAATCAAAAGTAATATCGTAATTGTCTAATAGAATAATAGGCGAGCTTTTGTTTATGTATTTAATCATTCAAGAACAGATCAGCCCTAAAATCCATTTAACATTGTAAATGCAAGCTAAAGAACAAATTCGTCGTACCAAAATTGTTGCTACCATTGGACCTGCCACCAGTAGCCCTGAAATGATTCGTGCCTTAATTGAAGCAGGGGCAACTACATTAAGGCTCAACTTTTCCCATGGTACCCATGCCGATCATCATCGTAGTATTTGTAATATCCGCCAAGTTTCCGTAGAACTTAACCAGCCTGTAGCGATCTTACAAGATCTTCAAGGACCCAAAATTCGTTTAGGTAAGTTTACTGATGGGGCTATTACCCTTAAAAAAGGTGATAAGTTCACACTTACTAATCGCATAATTGCAGGTAGCCAAACCATTAGCTCTGTCACCTACGATAATTTGGCAATGGAAGTACCTGTTGGGGCAGTGATTTTATTGGACGACGGAAAAGTTGAGCTTAAGGTAGATGAAATTGACCCAGAGGCAGGAGAACTGCGTTGTTCGGTGGTAATTGCTGGAGTTTTATCAAATAATAAAGGTGTTAACTTTCCCAATGTTCATCTTTCTGTCAAGGCAATGACGGATAAAGATCGAGCTGATTTAGTATTTGGTTTAGCAGAAGGTGTAGATTGGGTGGCATTGAGCTTTGTTTGTAATCCTGAAGATATTTTGGAACTAAAAGACTTAATTGCTAAAAGTGGCAGAAATGTGAAAGTCATCGCCAAAATTGAGAAACATGAGGCGATCTCTAAGATGCAAGAAATTCTGGAAGTTTGTGACGGAGTTATGGTCGCCAGAGGAGATTTAGGGGTAGAAGTACCAGCCGAAGATGTGCCAATTCTGCAAAAACGCTTGATTAAAACTGCTAATCAGCTAGGTATACCCGTAATTACGGCGACGCAAATGCTAGACAGTATGTACAATAATCCCCGTCCTACTCGTGCGGAAATTTCTGATGTAGCCAATGCGATTATTGATGGTACTGATGCGGTGATGCTCTCCAACGAAACAGCTACAGGCAATTACCCGATCCAATCGGTCGAAACTATGGCTAGAATTGCCATAAGAACGGAAAAAGAGCATAAATTTACCCCCATTGAAACCGTGGGCAAGTCTGTACCTAATGCTATTAGTCAAGCTGTAAGTAAGATTGCCAGTCAACTAGAGGCATCAGCAATTGTGACATTAACTAAATCAGGGGCGACCGCCCGAAATGTCAGTAAATTTCGACCTCCTATTCCCATCTTGGCAATAACCTCTCATGTCGATGTCGCAAGGCAGTTACAACTAGTTTGGGGTGTACATCCGCTCATGGTTTTATCATTACCTTCAGCTCGTCAAAATTTTGAAGCTGCGTTAAATTTGGCACAGGAGCAAAATTTGGTTGCCGCAGGTGATTTAGTCGTGATGACCGCAGGAACTTTGCAGGGAGTATCTGGCTCCACTGATTTGATTAAGGTCGAGTATGTATCTTCGGTAATTGGTAAAGGATTAGGTGTGGGCTCAGGCATAGCTACTGGTAGAGCGAGAGTAGCTCATAACTATTTAGATGTTAAAGACTTTAACTTAGGGGAAATTCTTGTCATTGAGAGTACTACTTCAGATTTTATCGATGTAATTCGTAAAGCCTCAGCAATTATTACTGAGGTTTCAGGTCTTGATTCCCATGCTGTGGTAATTGGTCGAAAGCTAGGTATCCCAGTTTTAATCGGAGTTAAGGATGCTACTCACAAGATTCGAGATGGAGAACCTTTAACTGTAGATATCAAAAAAGGATTAATTTATACTGGCTCTCGTTTAGTAGAGGATATGGGTTAAATATCAAAATTCTCAAAAAAAATCTCCCAAACCTTGGGAGAAGACTATTTTTTAAGTTCTAATTTGAGAATCTTAAAGAGCAGGATTAAGCCCAGTTGGATTAGCTGGCTTTACATTCATATTTTTAGTAGCCTTAGGTTCCATCGGTGAAATTTCAATGTGATTAAATAGGGTAGTCACGAAAGCAAATAGGAGGAAAGGTAAAGACACCACCACTATGATCCCTACAGCAGCAAAGGAATAAATAGGCTGACTCATGAGTGCCAGTGCTGATGCTAAGCTGGCAAAAATTACGCCTAACCAAACTACAACTTGCAGATAAATATCACCAAGAGTGAGATTGCATCTGAAACTATATTTACTAAGTTCATTCATCGGATTTACCTCGTTTTTTTAAAATTAATTTTTGTGATTTTTATGAAATTTATTAGTTTAGGAATTTACTAACTAATATTTCTGAAGGATTAAATTAAAAGATTTATGTATACCTATTGTATTTAAATTGTTTAGGATTTTTTTTACGTTTTGTAAGCAATCTATACGAATTAGTCATAAACATACAGTTGTAAATTTATAGATTCCCTTTTAGCTAGGAATAATAAATACCTGAGATGTAGTACTGAGACCTTAGTGGTGCAGAAAATCGGAATAGTCTTAAGACGAGAAAACTCAATACGGAAATCTAATATGTTGCGCTTGGCTGTAACTATTTCTTGAAGGGGAAGGGGGTATCAATAAGACAATGAGTTATTTCTACGCTGCAAAATTGGATTTTCTTCTGCTTAAACAGGGCGACGATTTTGCATAGAGATTCTTCGAGCTTTGTAGGCATTTTGACATTCATGGGCGATCGCTCTCTGGCAGAGGTTATGCATAAAAAAATAAGCCCCTACTATTAGTAGCAAGAGCTTGAAGACTTAAATATGAAGCTAATACTAGATGATGCCCCAGAAGTGAAGAACACCTTGTCCACTGACTAACTCGACTGCGATCGCAGCTACAAAACCGATCATAGCTAGACGTCCGTTCCAGTTTTCAGCACCATTAGAAAATCCCCATGTCCAAGCGTTGCGATTATCATTTTCCATTGTTTTTGCCTTCAGTTAATTTGTTCACAATAAGAAATGTAACATAATGTTGAGCGATTTGCAATATACCTAAATGATTATTTCTATTGACTAATTTCTAAATCAATAGTTAAAGCCATTTGGTAAAGTTGGCGGCGGGGGATTTTTGTGATCTCAGCTAGTTTTCGACTTGCCTGCGATCGGGATATACCCTCTGCCATGATTGCTACTAGCTCTGATTTAAGCTGGGGTTCTGTCCACACTTTAGAATCACCCTTGGGTATTCCTGCCATGACTAGGGTAAATTCCCCCCTTGGCTCTTGATTTGTGTAGTGGGCGATCGCTTCTTTGAGATCTCCTCGCCAAAATTCTTCATGGAGTTTGGTTAATTCTCGCCCCAGCACCACCTGTCGATCTGCATTTAAGTATGCGCTCAAGTCTTGGAGAGTTTTCCGTAAACGATGGGGAGCTTCATACATAATGATCGTGCGTTGCTCAATTGCTAATTGTTCTAGTTGCGATCGGCGTTGGCTTGAATCCGTAGATAAAAATCCTGCAAAGATAAAGCTATCGGTACTCAAACCTGAAGCCACTAGAGCAGTTGTACAGGCACTAACTCCTGGAATAGGGATGACATTAACTTGAGCGGAAATAGAGGCTTGAACTAATTCCAAACCTGGATCAGAAATACTAGGCATTCCCGCATCACTAACTAGGGCAATATTTTTCCCTTCTAGTAACAAATCTAAAAGTTCAGGTATGCGGGCATAGCTATTATGGGTGTGATAACTGATTTGCGGAGTTTGAATCTCGAAGTGGTGCAGGAGTTTACCCGTATGGCGAGTATCCTCTGCGGCAATGAAGTCAACGGTTTGCAGGGTTTTAATTGCCCGCACCGTCATATCCTCAAGGTTGCCGATGGGAGTGCCAACTATGTAAAGTGTGCCTAACGCCAATTTTTATTCTCCAATTCTCTGACTTGTCGCTCTAGGCGATCAATTCTGCCTCTAAGTTCGTCTACTTCATTTTGCCTAGGCACACCTAGGTCTTGGAGCGCATTACGAATTTGTTTTTGGATTAAGGTTTCAAAATTTACCTGTTCCGATTTAAAGCGATCGGCAAAGTCATTAATAAATTCTGATGCTTGATCTGAGTTGATTTTGCCATCTTTGACATATTCATCGGCGACTTCTTTGAGCTTTTCTACCATCAATGAAGTGGTGCCAACCCCAATCATTAATAATTGTTTGAGTAAATTATTATTGTCCATAGTTCCTGCAATATAAATTACTAATCTATTACATTTGACACTCCCACGTCTAAAGAGTATGGGATTCTTTAAGAGTCCAGAATCTGATTTCTCAGTCACTGTACCTTAAGGATGTAGTCAATACGCCCCTACCCATTCACGCTCACTGACTCTCGCCATGAGGCTTACGGCTACTTTTTTTAATCTCGGAGCTTATCGTTCGCACTTTTCAACACTAGCCAGTTCGGTACACTCTATATCCTGTCTCTGCTTGCCTGTTCCTTAGTCTTTCCCAGCATGGCTGGTAGTTTCTTTCTGGCGGGAGTTTCACCGACCTAGGATATTTCAACGTGCAGTTGATACGCCTACTTGATTCAGCACAACTTAATTATAGAATGGATTTGGTTAACTACTTACCTACCTTAACCCGCCTTATATCCCACGGCTAAAGCTAGTGGGTTTTGCGGCGATTTCTATAATCTTGACTTAGTTTAGGGCGATCGCCTCTTAGTTTGATCGGTTTTCTTCCCTAGATCAGGCGATCGCAATGTAAAAATATATAAATCCTTAATCAGAACTTTAACTTAGGAAAAATCCAAAATGTTTGAAATTCAAGATACAGGTTCTAATAACGCCTTACTCACCTATTTAAAAAATCAATCCCCAGAAGCACTTGAACAAGTAGCAAAGCACGTCAGCCCTGAAATTCGGCAAATTATTAATCAAAATATTCAAGGCTTAGTGGGAATGTTGCCTTCACCCCAGTTTCAGGTTTCCGTAACTACTAATCACGAAAATTTGGCTAATCTTTTGGGATCAGCCATGATGACAGGCTATTTTTTAAGTCAAATGGAAACTAGGATGAAGCTAGATCAGACTTTTGGTAGTAGTTTGCCCTTAACTTCAGAAGCTGATGATAAGGTTGATAAAAACTTCGATGAATCAGAGCCATAGGTTGCTAATTTATTTATGACCGTGGAAGCGAATCCCTAGAAAAACATCGTATAAAAATCCGCCGAAATCTTTAAGCTTTAATAGCCCTAGACTTTGAGGGGCATTATTAGCATCTAGCAAAGGCTTCATTTGAGTATAGGCACTTTTATAGTTGTACCAAGGTACAGAGGGCCAGAGATGGTGAATCAGGTGGTAGTTCTGTCCTAGCAATAAAATATTGAGGAGACCACTGGGATACACTCGGGCATTTTGCCAACGGGAGGTTTCCTTAAAGGGACGATGGGGCAAATAATCAAAAAACAAGCCCAAAGCTAAACCCATGATAGCGGCGGGAACAAACCAATAATTAAGAATGTAGGGTAAAAAGTTAAATTCATAGCCAGCGATTAAAACACTGACCAATATTAGTCGGCTAATACCCCATTCTACTAATTCATATTTGCGCCAGAGCTTTCTTTGAAAGAAAAATATTTCATGGTAGAAAAATCTGACGGCAATTAACCACAGAGGACCACCCGTAGATACAAAGTGATCGGGATCATTTTCGGGATCATTGACATTAGCATGGTGTTGCATATGAACACGAGTAAATACAGGGTAAACAAAACCTTGTAATACTGCGGAAATATGCCCTATTGCCGCATTTACCACTCGATTACGATGGGCTACGCCATGGGAGGCATCGTGGATCACCGTACCTAGGACGTATAGGGAAATAAAGTTAGCTATAAACACTACCCAGTGCGCCCAATGCCAGACCCAATAGCCAGTAGTTGAAGCGATCGCTAGAATAACAGAACCAATCAGCAGGCATAAAGTGGGGTTAAATCCTTGAGGGGCTCCCATTAAACCAATTGGTACAGTCAGGGTTTTCCCTGTCTGCTGCATGTTTATACTCCTGAAGTTATCTAATAAATTTTAAAGTTTTGATCGATATATTTTTGGAAAATTAGGTCTTGATAGCTCTAATATTCCTTTCGTAGTATAGGTCAATCTCTCTCATAATATATAGATTTGTTAAGGATTATCTGGGGTATAACTAATTTGCATAGTTTCACCAAATATAATTTATTTTTTAGACTCAATGGCAATATTTTCATTAATTGCTGTTTTTCTAAAAGATAAGCGTTCGTTTTCCACATCTACCAAAATGCGATCGCCTTCGACAAAATCTCCCCGCAAGATGGACTTAGCAATTTGTGTCTCTAATTGACGTTGAATCACCCGCTTGAGTGGACGCGCACCATAGACTGGATCGTAACCAACCTCGGCAATAAAATCTAAGGCAGATTCCGACAGATGTAAAGACATTTTGCGTTCAGATAGACGTTGTTCTAGGCGGAGTACTTGCAATTTCACGATTTCCCGTAACTCTTCTCGGCGCAGGGAGTGGAAGATAATAATTTCATCAATACGGTTAAGGAATTCTGGACGGAAGCTAGAGCGCATTGCTTCCATCACGCGATCGCGCATTAATTCATACTTACTATCATCGCCACCGATATCCAAAATATATTGAGAACCGATATTACTGGTCATGATAATAATGGCATTTTTGAAATCCACAGTCCGTCCTTGGGAGTCGGTAACTCTGCCGTCATCAAGGATTTGCAACATGATATTAAAGACATCGGGATGTGCTTTTTCGATTTCATCAAACAAAATCACGGCATAGGGACGGCGGCGAATAGCTTCGGTTAATTGCCCTCCTTCGTCATAGCCCACATAGCCAGGGGGTGCGCCCACTAGACGGGATACGGAATGCTTTTCCATATATTCAGACATATCGATTCGCACCATTGATTCTTCGGTATCAAACAGATATTTGGCTAAAGCCTTTGCTAGTTCGGTTTTGCCTACACCTGTGGGACCAAGAAAAATAAAGCTAGCGATCGGACGATTGGGATCAGATAAACCAGCGCGCGATCGCTGAATGGCATCACTAACCGCAGCCACAGCCTGACTCTGCCCAATTACCCGTTCATGAAGTTCATCTTCTAGGTATAATAATTTTGCCTTTTCTGATTCCACCAGCTTTAAGACAGGAATCCCAGTCCATTTGGAAATGATTTCAGCAATATCCTCTTCTGTAACTTCTTCTCTGAGCATGGGACGACTGGCGACTGTATGGCTTTCGGTTAGTCTCTCTTCTGCCTTTTTTAGCTCCCTTTGCAGATCTGTGAGTTTACCGTATTTCAGTTCTGCGGCTTTATTCAAATCATAGTCCCGTTCTGCTTGCTGAATTTCTAAGTTGACTTGCTCTATCTCTTCTTTGCGTTGGCGGACATTATCAATTACTTGCTTTTCTGATTGCCATTTAGCAGTTAGTGTTATCTGTTCAGCCTTAAGTTCAGATAGTTCTTTTACTAATTTTTCTACTCTTTCTTTGGAATCAGCATCGGTTTCTTTTTTCAAAGATAGCCGCTCCATTTCTAATTGCAGAATTTTGCGATCAATCTCATCTAGCTCTTCGGGTTTAGAAGTGATTTCCATTTTCAGTTTGGCGGCGGCTTCATCCATTAAGTCGATCGCCTTATCGGGTAGAAAGCGATCGCTTATATAACGAGTGGATAAAGTAGCAGCAGCAATCAAGGCATTATCGGCAATTCTGACTCCGTGGTGGAGTTCGTAGCGTTCTTTTAAGCCTCGCAAAATGGAAACCGTATCGGACACACTGGGCTGATCGACAAATACTTGCTGGAATCGGCGTTCGAGGGCAGCATCTTTTTCAATATATTTACGATATTCGTCCAAAGTAGTAGCACCAATACAACGTAGTTCGCCCCTTGCTAACATTGGTTTGAGCAAATTACTAGCATCCATTGCCCCTTGGGTGGCACCTGCACCTACTACAGTATGGATTTCATCAATAAATAGGACAATTTGCCCTTGGGATTCCATTACTTCTTTGAGTACTGCCTTTAATCTTTCTTCAAATTCACCCCGATATTTGGCTCCCGCAATCAAAGCTCCCATATCTAGGGCTATTAGCTTGCGATCGCGTAAAGATTCAGGCACATCTCCGCTTAGAATTCTTTGTGCCAGCCCCTCGGCGATCGCAGTTTTACCTACACCAGGCTCGCCAATTAATACAGGATTATTTTTAGTTCTTCTTGATAAAATCTGAATGGTTCGGCGAATTTCTTCATCGCGACCAATGACTGGATCTAGTTTGCCTTGTCTTGCCCACTCAGTGAGGTCTCTACCATATTTAGTCAAAGCTTCGTATTTATTTTCTGGAGTTTGATCCGTCACTTTGTTATTTCCGCGAATTTGCTCAATGATCTTACGCAGTTTACTCTCATCTAGGCTAAATTCTTGGAGTAATGCTTTACCAAAGCGATCGTCCTTGGCAAAGGCTAAAACCAGATGCTCAATGGAAATAAAATCGTCATTAAAGGATTTGCGTGCCTGCTCTGCTCGATCTAAAAGGGTATCCATACTGCGTCCCAAATAGCCAGAGGCATTGCCGCCAGAGATTTTTGGTTGCCGATTAATAAATTCTTCGGTGCGATCGCGCAGTTTTTGGATATTGACACTTGCCTTACTGAAAATGCTCGTTGCTAAACCCTCCTCTTCTAAGAGGGACTTCATGAGATGTTCACTTTCAATCTGTTGATGCTGGGCAGCTTTGGACATTTCGGGCGTACGGACGATCGCCTCCCAAGCTTTTTCCGTAAATTGGTTTTGAGTAGGTTGCATAATAATCAGACCTGTAAGGCTTGCTATGTGTCTGGAATGATCTTAGGGGCAATACCTTAGGTACTAAGATCGGCTATACATCAATGTTTAGTGCGCTTTACCGTACAAGTTCAAAACTACTAACTTCAAGATTTAATATAGGCGATCGCATGATGCCAAATTAACATCGGATGACTTTTCCCAGCCTGCGCGCCATCTATACCAATACAATTCTGGTCTATCCATTTCAAAGTGCCAGTAATGACATCGCCTGTAATTAACTTAACCTCGACAGTTGCTGAGTTGTCAGAGTTTTGTTGATCGCGAAGGATTTGGTGAACGTGGCGAATACTGGGCAGGGTAATATCAAGTTCTGTCATGGTTTTATTTTTAACTTGGGGTGAGTAATAAGCAAGTCTAAATCAAGTTTACTGTACTAATCCGATGCCAATCGATCCTAAGTAAATTTGCAAAATCCTCTTACTGCTAATTAATTCTTGTTGGTAGGCAGTTAATGTTTTTACTTCTAAGTTACGACTTGCAAATATAACGACTTGCAAATATAGCGATCGCTTGCCAATCTTGAAGAGGTTTATATTGATTCAGGTAAATATTAATCTCTGTAATAAATTCCCAATAAAAATCTGGTTTATCTTAAAATTGCACTTCCACAAAATAGATGGGTTGATCTAGGCGATCGGGTATAAAAATACCATCAAATCGAAAGGCTTTTTCTTTAACCTCGACAGACGTGAATTTATAGTGATTGGCATTTTCCACTGGTTAATTAAGCAGCTCAAACAGGAGGCTGTGAAAAGTCAGAAATAATTGATGAAAAATGGTATCGGTACGCATAGATGTATTCTATGGATTGAAGTAAAATAAAAATTAAAATAAATATCTGGAGCTAACTATGAGCTATAGGATGAGTCGCTCTGCATACGCTGAAACCTATGGAATTACAGTGGGCGATCGCCTGCGGTTAGCTGATACCGAATTAATTATAGAAGTCGAAAAAGACTACACCACCTACGGTGAAGAAGTAAAGTTTGGTGGCGGTAAGGTGATTCGCGATGGTATGGGGCAATCCCCAATTACGAATGCTAATGGGGCGGTGGATGCGGTAATTACTAATGCTTTGATCTTAGATTGGTGGGGCATTGTCAAAGCAGATGTGGGGATTAAAGATGGTAAAATTTATAAAATTGGCAAAGCAGGCAATCCCTACGTTCAGGATAATGTGGATATTGTGATCGGACCTGGAACCGAAGCGATCGCTGGCGAAGGCATGATCCTAACTGCTGGTGGGATTGATGCTCATATTCATTTTATTTGTCCTCAGCAGATTGAAGTAGCGATCGCCTCTGGAATCACCACAATGATTGGCGGTGGCACAGGCCCAGCCGCAGGAACTACTGCTACCACTTGCACTCCAGGGGTATGGAATATGTATAGAATGTTGCAAGCGGCTGATAGTTTTCCAATGAACTTAGGATTTTTGGGTAAGGGCAATTGCAGTCAGCCTGAGGGATTAGTAGAACAAGTAGAAGCGGGAGCGATCGGTTTAAAGCTCCATGAAGACTGGGGAACTACGCCTTCGACTATAGATACTTGCCTGACTGTAGCTGATGAATATGACATTCAAGTGGCAATTCACACCGATACCTTAAATGAGTCAGGCTTTGTGGAAAATACGATCGCCGCATTTAAAAATCGAGTTATCCACAGCTATCACACCGAAGGAGCGGGCGGCGGTCATGCTCCCGACATTATTAAAATCTGTGGTGAGGTAAATGTGCTGCCTTCTTCTACCAACCCTACTCGTCCCTATACCGTTAATACCTTGGAAGAACACCTAGATATGTTAATGGTTTGTCACCACCTCGACCCTAGTATTCCTGAGGATGTAGCTTTCGCTGAATCTCGAATTCGCCGAGAAACCATCGCCGCCGAAGATATTCTTCATGATTTGGGAGCTTTTAGTATTATTTCCTCAGATTCGCAGGCAATGGGAAGAGTGGGAGAAGTGATTATGAGAACTTGGCAAACCGCCCATAAGATGAAAACCCAACGGGGCGAATTACCCCAAGATTCTAGCCGTAATGATAACTTTAGGGCAAAAAGATATATCGCTAAATACACTATTAATCCAGCCATTACCCATGGGATTTCTAATTATGTCGGCTCGATTGAAGTGGGCAAGTTAGCCGATTTATGTTTATGGCGACCTGCTTTTTTTGGCGTGAAACCAGAAGTTGTAATTAAAGGTGGACTAATTGCTTGGGCGCAAATGGGAGATGCCAATGCTAGTATCCCCACACCGCAGCCTGTATATATGCGTCCGATGTTTGGCAGTTTTGGCGGTGCTATGACTTCAACTTCTGTGACGTTTATGTCCCAAGTTGGTATAGAGCGGGGTGTTCCTAATCATTTAAATCTAAAAAAATCTGTGGTTCCTGTTAGTGGCATTCGTCAATTGAGCAAACGGGACATGAAACTAAATGATACTTTACCGATTATGGAAGTTAATCCCGAAACCTACGAAGTCAGGGCTGATGGTGAACTCCTAACCTGCGAACCTGCCACAGTGCTACCTTTAGCACAGCGATATTTTTTATTCTAATTTTGGGTTTAGGAAATTCTCAGATCACAGTTACTAACTTGACTTTGATATTTCTGCTTAGTTACTATTCTTTAACAGATCAATTCCCAAAATTAGATCTGATATTTTGTCCAAATTTTGAGAAGTGTCGGGACACCTGATCGAGATCTCACTGGTTCTAGGATAGATATCAAGTATTTTTTTAAATTGATTTCTGTTAAAGCTGCGTGGATCAATACGGGAAGCAGAGCGATCGACAGCCCTGTGAGTAGTGATCCGATTAAAGGGAACATCGGTTTTGGCAACTAGCCATGCCAAGGATTGATATTGTAAGTTGGTATAGCCGTTGTGACTAAGACCGTTATGCATACCACCACTAGGTGTCTCTAGGGCAATGTGATAAGCAAAATTATTTACAGAACTGGCATAATTTGGATTGGTTTTAACAGCTTCTCGCCCTGAAGCACTGACAAACACAGAATTACCTGCACCAAATGCGCGCTTATCAGGTGGCACAAAGTAAATAATTGAGCCATCAATGGTAATTAAGGTGTGATAGCTAACTTGATCTTCTTCGTAAGGTTGGAATGCTTGAAAATAACCGATTACACTATTGGTAGGCGCAACGGTTTCGTGGAGAACGATAATTGGCTTCAGATTCGCGGGCTTGCCCTTTAAGTCTTTGAGATAGCGATCGCCATAATTTGAATTTGCTGCCAAAGCTATAACTTCTCTGGGATTATAGGTATTTTGTGGGCGATCGCTGAGAAGTTCTGTTGGCAGGATAGGGAGAGGTCTACGAAATCGCTCTAGGGTAATTGGGGTCTTAGTTAATTTGGCTGCATAGGTAGGATTTTTGGGGGCTTGTAATTCACATCCTTCTACGGGTGCAAAATTATTAAGCTCTGATAAAAAATAGATGGATTGCCGCCGTTGAGCAATCTGGGCTTGTGAATATTTGGGTAAATTTTTAACTGGATTTTGGGTTTGAGCTTCAGCAAAGTTAATATCGGCGACACTTTTAGGCTTAGGAGATAATACCAGAGAGACTAACATTATTAGGGTTAAACAAAAAATGGCGATCGCTATTAATCTCTTTATCGGCATAGCTAACTAATACTTTGCTCGTGAATTTAAAAATCATACACTTGACGGACGATTGTTTGAGTATACAGGTTTGCAGTTAACCGCATAAATACCTCCTTAATATTTAGAGCTACATTAATTTCATAGACCGCTACCAATCAAAACAAAACTAGACCAAAAATAAGGATGGTTAAAATTAACTTTGTCTTTAGTTATCGGGGCTTTAATCATATTGATTTGAGAATTCCTCAGGGCATTGAGAATATTTTGGGTTTGGAAATTTTGATAAAAGCCATTCATTAATACCTGTGTACCTCCATCGGAAACTGCCCATAAAGAGGCGATCGTAGCCCTAGCCCCCGCCCGTTGCACCTGATAACCAAAGCCCAAAATCTCAGTTCCCGTTCCCAAAGAGCCAAAGGTGCCGATCGCTGTCTCACAAGCACTTAGTACCACCAGATCAGCATTTTTAAGTTGCCATTCGCTAATTTCAGCTAGGGTAACTTTACTGCCATCGCCAAATAAAATATAGGAATCTAACGGATTTCCAGAATTAAATACAGCATGGGTCGCAAAGTGAATAATATTTTTACCAAGCACTTGCCCTCGGAAAGCTGAAGCTGTGAAGTTTGACTCGGTTAATTTAGCTACATTGGGAAAAATTTTACTAATATTCTCAACTTCGCCTATGGTTGCAGGTAAACCTGTCCCTCCAAATCGAGTTTGCCCATTTTGACCACCAAAGGCTCCTGCGGCAATGTTGAAGTTCGTTCGGGGCTGAGAATTTGGATTAAAAAGACTATAGGCGATGAGATTATTGACCTGATATTTCTCGATTAACCACTGATTACCATCGTAGAGTGCGGATAGAGGTAGATAACGTAAAACTCCATCGGGGGCATAGAGAATAGTGGTCGGCTTGAACGCTTTGAGGTCGGACTCAATCGGCTTAATCATCAGATCGTAGAGTTTTTTGCCTGAAATCTTGACATCTTGGGACAAAGGATTTTGCAGATCGGAACGGAAGTCTAGGACTAATTCACTCAAGATTTTGGAGTTAATATTAACTTTGTGATTGATGGGAGGATGGTTTGGGGAGAATAGAATAATTTCAAGGCGATCGCTCAAAATTAACGGATAAAGTAAAACTGCATTTTTAGGAATATTTTGTAAATACTTGGGAACTTGATTAATTTTAGTTAGGGGAATTTGCTTGATCAACACACCTAAATCTCGATCAGTTTGAGTTAGTTCTTTTAAGCTTGCCGCAGTTTGGAATGGGCGATCGTCAAGCTCTTGCTCTGAGATTAAAAAAGGGATTTTGAGGCTTGCAGTAAAATTAGCATTTCTTAGAAATTCCTTAAGTTCTTGAACTTTGAGTAGATCCAGAATTTGCAGGGCTTCCATAACTCGTCCTTGACTAAGTAAAAGATCGGCAAGACGACGATAGGTTTGGGCTACAGAATCCAGATAAGATGTTTGATCTTCTTTATTCAGTTTGGAAATATCTTTGCGAATAGATTCGGTGACTGCTATAGAGTTTTTGTAAGTATAAATTGCTAGATTAGTTAATTTAAGCTTGGCAAAAGTGGTGCCTAAATTATTTAGAGTTTTTCTCTCGCCTGTGCGATCGCCAATTTCTTGAAAAATACCTAATGCTTGCTGATAAAGCTTAATCGCTTTGGGATACTGGGCAGTCTCTCGGTAAGCTATACCCAGATTGGTTAACGTATTTCCTATTCCTGGGCGATCGGCAATTTGTGTTTGGGTCACTAAAGCTTGTTCATAGAATCCAATTGCTTTTTGATATTGTTGCAAATAGAGATAGGAATTACCGATATTATTTAAGGAAGTCGCAATGCCATTACGATTACCCAACTCGGTTTCGATCGTCAAGGATTGTTGCGAAAATTCTATGGCTTTTGGGTATTGCTCCAGTGCTTGATAGGTATTGGCAATATTTTGGAAGGAAGTTGCTGCCCCGCCGCGATCGCTTAATTCTTGATCAATTAATAAAGATTGTTGAAAAAACTCTAACGCCCTTTGATACTGCCCCAAAAAGTAATAAGTATTACCTAAGCCATTGATGGATGAACTCTCTCCATCTCGATGATTGAGTGTCTTAGAAATAGCTAAGGATTCTTGAAAACTAGCGATCGCTTTTTGATATTGCCCTAAGGAGTTGTAGGTATTTCCTAAATTTATGAGGGAGTATGCTGAATTAGCGCGATCGCCACTGGCTGTGGAAATTTTCAGAGCTTTTTGAGCGATCTCTACGGATTTTTGGTACTGCCCTAATGCGTCATAGCTAACTGCCATAGAACTTAGCATACTTGCTAGCCCTTTAGAGTCTCCTGTTTCTGTAAATATAATTACTGATTGCTGATAGAAATCAATTGCTCTTTGGTACTCGCCCATAGCATTGTAGGCATAACCCAAACTACCAAGTAGGGCTGCTTCTCCTTGGCGATCGCCTATTTCCCGATAAAGAAATAAAGATTGCTGAAATGCTTTGAGAGCATCTGTAAATTTATTCGCACCAAAGTCACGGAATCCTTGCTTAAAGAACCGATTCGCCTCAGTCAACTGCTCGATCATTCCTTGAGCTTTTATTTCTTGGGCTAAGATGCGATCGCTAAATCCAAGCTGAACAGGCAAGCAAACCCCAACAATGATAAAGATCGATATGAAAGATTTAGACACTAGTGTAGATTTTGGATTTGTTCGAGGGATAATCCCGTGAATTGGGCAATTAACTCTAGATCAATATTGGATTTAATCATATTTAGGGCAATTTGCGCTTTTTCTTCAGCCCTACCCCTAGCTTCACCTTTAGCTTCACCTTTAGCTTCGCCTTCGAGTAAAATTTCTTGAAAAATTACAGATTCTCGCATAATCTCGCTCCTTAATAATCTTTGAACAACTTTCCGATCTAATGCTAACCCAGAAATAATTGCAGTTGCTGCGGCTATATTACTTTGAACTTGCTTATCTTCAATTTTATCAATTAGTTTTGCCACATCTGCAAGGGTTTTTTCGGGGTTAGTAGTTTGAGACAGAGTTGCAAAGGGGAGCAATCCCAAACACTTTTGAAAATTTTCGGTTGCTTGTTCCCATAGCCGAATTACCTGAAACTGATGGACTAATTTACCCAGATTAAATTCGGTTACATATACCAATGGTGACTTGCTGGGTTTGAGGTAGATAACCACTTGATGAACTTGTCTTTTAGGGAATTTACGATGGAGCCGAATTCGATAATCTGCCATGCGAAAGGGGATATTCTCGTTCAGTTCAGTTTGAAATTCAATATGTAAAATTAGCTCTTCTGACTCTAAGAACATTACTGAATCAGCCCGAATAGGCTCAACCGAAAGTTCTGAAGGTTCAAGCTTTGTTAGAGCGATCGCTGATCCTAATAACCATCTAGCAAAGTCATCGGAAAAGCTCTCAGCCAAAAATTTACAGGTATTATCGTACATCTCAGAATTTTAGTGACTTAATAAACATTGGAAACATATTTTTTAAGAATTGGTATAACATTTGGACATGGATAGTGTGGGGAAAAAATCTGTGGAACAAATACCACAACCTAAACCAAGACGTAACCAGTTTATAGCGATCGCTGCTTTAGGATTGACAGGCTCCTGTTTAGCAATATTTTTTTACGGTAAATATTTTCTGGAACAACAGCTATCGCCCTTGGTGCAGGCAGAATTATCCAAGGCGTTAAATCGACCAGTGAGCTTAGGGGGAGTCGATCGCTTTAGTTGGAATGGGGTGAGATTTGGACAAACTGAAATTCCCAAAACCGCAACACAACCCAATTTTGCATTGACCGAAGCTATCGATGTCCAGGTTGATCTATGGAATTATTTCCAGACGAGACAAATTGGACTTGATATTACTGTAGTTAAACCTCAAGTATTCCTGCGCCAAGATTTTATTAATGGGCAGTATTTACCGAAACTATTTAGTCCATCGATCTCCACCGAGACAGGAGCCATTGATCTTCGCACCGTTAAAATTGAGGAGGCAAGTCTGACGCTCCAGCCCCTTAACTCCCAGACTGCCATCAGTGTAACTAAGCTCAATTTAGATAGTAACTGGCAAATCACCGATCCAAACCGTCAAGGCGTGCAATTTACGGGAGCGGGGCAAGTTATTAATACAAGACTGGTAAATTCTAATATTCCTACAGCCGATCAACTCAAAAAGGCGATCGCATCTCAATCTCCCAATGGCACTTTAAGTATTACCAAAGCGGAATTTAACCTAACTAATGGTGCGGGCAATATTCAATTGCGATCGCAAGATATAGGCGTAGCCGTAATTGATGGGTTTTTTCCCGACTTTCCAATCACACCGCTCCAAGGCAAAACTAATGGCACCGTGGGCATTAGGATCACTCCTGGTAGCGCTCAAGCGGATGTTGAAGGCAACATTAAAATCGAAGATGTAAATTTAAAAATTCGAGATGTCCCCAAACCCATTAAAAATATTACGGGCGGGATTAAATTTAACGGCACAAATGCCACTTTACAAGGAATTTCAGGCAGCTACGGGACGCTAGTGGGCAAAGTTAATGGTAATGTCAGCCTCGAATCTGGACTAAATTTAGACGTAGCCGTTGCCCCTACGGATATTGCCAAAGCATTAACCAGTCTTAATCTAAAACCAGCATTGCCAATTTCAGGAGAGGTTAAGCTCAACGCCAAGATTACGGGTAAAAAGCCCCAAGTTATTGCTAGTTTTGCCTCCACCAAACCCATTACAGTGGATCGATTTGTGGTTCAGCAAATTCAAGGGCAGATTGAGAATAAAGATGATCGGTCTTTAGTGCTTAAACGAATTAAAGCCAACTCCGATGCCATTGGCAATCTTATAGGCGGCGGCATTGTGACCTTACAAGCCAATAATGCCCTTAGTCTTCAGCTTAATCTTGCCCTAGAGAATATTAATAGTGAAGCGATCGCCGCTCTTTATAATACGAAACTCCCAGTTCCCGTTGGCGCAGTGTCCGCTCAAGTCCTGATCAATGGCGAAGCCACTAATCCGCAAATTCTGGCAAATTTTCAAGCTCCTCAAGCTCTATTTCCCACCAATGGCGAGGTGGAAATTATCGGCAGTACTGCTACCTTACGGAACACAAAAGTCCAGTTTCCTACGGGTAATGTGGAATTAGTTGGGACAATTTCCCTTGATGGCAAACGTCCGTGGCAACTAGAACTAGCTAATAATGGTACGCCCCTATCAATATTGGGGCAGAATCTTCCTGAGGCTTTGCGGGCAGGTAATCTTTTTGGTTTGTTAAAGCTGAGTAGTCCCCAAGGCAGTTTTGCACTCACAGACATCACTGCTATGGGCAATTTGCGCTTACAGGGACTTCAGGAATTAGTTACTGCCACGATCGCTTTTGATGGCAAAAATTTGGCAATTCCGCAATTACAGGTTGGTAACTATGTGGGTGGTAATGGCGTGATTGGTTTGGATCGAAACCTTGCAGTCACTGGAATTAATTTTAATGTGCGATCGCGCTCACGGCAGCAAATTCAAAAATTTCAGGCTTTTTTACCCGCAAGTCTTAAACTTAATCAACTTAATCAAGGCACCATTGATTTTAATGCCAAGATTACGGGGGCGTTAAATAACCTTAAATTACTTGCCAAGGTGAGTTTAGAAGAATTTGATATACCCGAATTAGTAGCTGTGGGTAGTAATATTAGCCCCAACTCTCAATCTCTGCCCAAGGGTAAAGTTGCTTTTGCGGGTGAAGTCAGTGGGGTATTTAATGCGACCCTTAATCCTGCTCAATTTAGCCCTCAAGTTAAAGGCGTAGTCAAGTTAATAAATCTCGGTTTCAAGCAAAAGCAATTTGATCCACTGATTACAGGACAGCTAAGTTTTAACTCTAAAGAAGGCTTAACCACAGATCTCAAAGGTAAAACCGATCGCCTCGCCCTCCGCTTAGATCCTACCTTTCAGCCTATAGATTTTCAGGTAAAGTTAGCGACTACTTCACTCATCGGTAAACGTCTAGACAATCAAAATCTTGACCTAAAATTACAAAATTTACCCCTTGCTCTAGTTAGTGCGATCGCTGGACAGCCTGAATTAGTAGATGGCAGTTTATCTAGTGATTTAGTAGTTAACCTCAAAAATCGGCAAGCGATCGGGGAAGTGGTAATCATTAAGCCCAGATTCCGTCAAATACTAGGAGAGAAATTAGCAGTTAAGGTGAATGCTAGTAATGGCGGTGTGATTTTAAGTAAAGGACTGCTGAATATTTCTAAAGATCAAGAATCCCAATACAAATTCGATCTAGCTTACGCTCCATCTGCCGCCACAACTTTACAGGGCAGAGTAAAAATTGAGTCTGGATCGGTAGCCGAACTTTTTAGTCTTTTAAATCTGGAACAATTCTCAGATCTTACAAATTTATTTAATCCACCCCAATATGGTAAAGCATCAGCCCTAGCCTCTTTACCTAAAGTTCAAAATAATCAATCTTTCTACGAACAGTTACAATATTTTGCCCAAATTAAAGCTAGGAAGGATCAGCAAGAAAGTTTAGACTCGCAAGCTAACAATAACTTACCTGCCCTATCGGAATTTAAGGGTAGTTTAGATGGAGAAATTAGTTTTGCCTTAAAATCAGATGGCATCAAGGTCGGGTTTGCAGTAACGGGCAAAGGTTGGGATTACGGTAAATTTGCCATAGATGATGTCCAAGCTAAGGGCGATTTTAACAAGGATGTTCTGACTTTAGCTACGGTTAAACTGCAATCAGGCGATCGCCTTGGGCAAATTACCAATGCAAAAATCAGCTTACGGCAACTAGATGGTCAAATCCTGCTCGCTAACTTCCCCATCGAGTCCCTGCGACCAATCCCGTTCTTTAATAATCTACCCGTGGATATTACAGGATTGGCTAATGGTTTTGCTAACTTAGGTGGTGGCTTATTTAACCCCAAAGCATTAGGAAAAATTACCCTAGAAGATGCAACTGTAAACCGTCAACCCCTTGATTCTGTAGGCGGTAATTTTGATTATGCCAATGGTCGCTTTAAGTTTAATGGCAGAATTGTCACGACCGAATCTCAAACTGAACCCATTGCGATCGCTGCCGATATTCCCTACCAGTTCTGTCCAATCCCTGACGACAGCACCTTTAAGGTATTGTGTAATCTGTCTGGCACCGTCAGTAAAGCTTTGAAAATCGATATAAGTGTCAAAAATGAAGGATTAGCATTTATTAATATTTTAAGTTCACCTGTACGTTGGCTATCTGGACAGGGAGCAGCCATGGTCGAGATTGTAGGAACCTTTGCTGAACCTATAGTTAAAGGTAGTCTTACTCTGCAAGAAGCAGCTTTTCAAGTGGCAGGACTACCTAGTGATATTACCGAAGTAGTCGGCAAAATTGATTTTAATTTTAATCGGTTTACGGCAGATTTGATGGGGCAGTTTAGTCAGGGGCAATTCACTGCCAATGGTGTAATGGCGATCGCTAATCCGAGTTTGATTAATACCAATGATCCTGACTTTAATAATCCCCTAACCATAGTTGCGAAAAGGCTCAATCTTGATCTAAAAAATCTCTATACAGGTATTGCCGATGGGGTATTAGCCCTCCGTGGCTCCATATTATTTCCAGTAGTTTCAGGTAATATTGCTATTTCTGAAGGCAGAGTCATTGTGGGTGAAGAATCCCCAGCCGACGGCACCAATATCGAAAAAGATCAGTTTAATCTTGGCTTTGATAATCTTTTAGTTAGCCTTGGTAATAGTGTCCAAGTTACGCGATTTCCCATACTTAACCTCCTAGCAAGGGGAGAGCTAAGGGTGAATGGTTCTTTAAATGATATTCGTCCTAGTGGCAGAGTCAGAATTGAACGAGGACAAATCAATATAATTTCTACCCGATTAAGACTAGATCGTGATTTTGAAAACTTTGCTGACTTTTTGCCCTCTCAAGGACTAAATCCGAATCTTAATGTCCGAGTCTTAGGCACTATTCCTGAAGTAACACGCACGAATATTGTTAATGATTCCCTCTCTACCTTTAATCCTAGTAATGTTCCCATTAGCAATCTTGGGGCGCAACGCACTCTTCAAATTCAAGCTACGGTTACAGGTTCAGTCCAAAATCCTAATATTGAATTTCGTAGCAGTCCACCCCGAAGTCAGTCTGAGATTTTAACCCTGATTGGAGGAGGATTACTGCAGCAGGGAGGTAGTGATCCCACGGCGGTTTTAGCTAATTTGGCAGGAGGAACGATTATTGGATTTTTACAAGATGCGATCGGTGATATCTTCAATTTATCAGAATTTAATCTTAGCCCTACAACTACAAGTACAACGGGTGGTGGATTAAGTGCCATAGGTGTAGCAGCAGAGGCAGCAATTTCTATTTCTCCCAGTTTTTCCTTTGCTATTCGCTCTGTACTTAACGATCCTAGCCAAAATACTAACTTCACTCTCCGTTATCGGGTCGATCCGAATACCCTTGTTCTTACTAACACTGACTTGAATGGCAATAATAGTGTTTCGGTGGAATATGAATCTCGGTTTTAACTACTGATTTTCAATGATTTCGATTCTGCGGTTGCTAGCTCTAACTTCTTCTAGCAAGATATTGAAGCGTTGATCACTTTCCCGTTTCCATTGCTCATTTTCCAACCTACGTTGTTCGTTTTCTAACCTACGTTGTTCGTTTTCTCGTTTCCATAGCTCGTTATCACGCTTCCATAACTCATTTTCTCGTTTATATTGTTCATTTTCTAGTTTATATTGCTCGGTTTCTGCATGAAGGCGATCACCACGAATAGCTGATTCAGTTAGCCGATTCATCCCAATCAATAATAATTGCATTTGTTCAGCCGTGGCTTCTAGTGCTGATTCGATCCGTTCAAATCTGGCTTCGGTTTCTTCAGGTGTCATATATTTCCGATCTAGTATTTTTGTCTTGCTATTTTTGAGTTGGCTTGCAGTAATTATATTAAATCTATCTCAAGCAAAAAGCCCCTATTTCAGATAAATCATAAAATAAGGGCAGGTTTAAGGTTTTGAATTGAATTTAAGGAGCTACTACTTGGGTTAAGTAAGTTTGGAGAAAATCACCTTCAATTACTTCAGTTTCTAGTAGTTTTTCGGAAATGGTTTCTAGGAGCGATCGGTTATGGTTGAGAATTGCTAACGCGCGATCGTGGGCTCCCTCCACAATCCCCTTGATTTCTTTATCAATCAGTTCCGAAGTATGAGCACTTAGGCTGCGCCCAGTATTCATGCCGCCACCTAAAAAGTCATTACTCTTTTTTTGATAAGCTAAAGGACCTAAAACATTACTCATCCCGTAGCTAGTTACCATTTGTTCAGCCAGTTCTGTGGCTCTTTGCAAGTCATTTGCTGCACCTGTGGTAATGCTACCAAAGATAATTTCTTCTGCCGATCGCCCACCTAATAAAGTAGCAATCTGGGCTTGAATTTCTTCTTTGCTCAGTAGAAAACGATCTTCGGTCGGCACTTGCAAGGTATAGCCCAAGGCTGCCGCGCCACGGGGAATAATTGAGATTTTTTCAACTCTACCGCTGCCAGGAGTCAATGCGCCAACTAGGGCATGACCAACTTCATGGTAAGCAACTATTTTCTTTTCGGTATCATTGAGAACTCGACTTTTCTTTTCTAGTCCAGCCACAACTCTTTCGACCGCTTCGGCAAAGTCGGCGGTTTTGACAGCATTGCGTCCTGCTCTAGCTGCTAATAAAGCTGCTTCATTTACTAAGTTTGCCAAGTCTGCCCCCGCAAATCCAGAGGTTCTAGTGGCAATCACCTGTAAATCAACTTCAGGATCAAGTACAACTTTCTTAGAGTGAATCTTGAGAATTGCCTCACGACCAATTTTATCGGGGCGATCGACTAAGACTTGGCGATCAAATCTACCCGGACGTAAGAGCGCAGAGTCAAGGGTTTCGGGACGGTTAGTTGCGGCTAGCACAATCACAGTTGTACCATCGTCGGTAAATCCATCCATTTCTGTCAGTAATTGATTCAGAGTTTGTTCTCTTTCATCGTTACCGCCAAACATGGCATTGTTAGAGCGAGACTTACCGATCGCATCTAATTCATCAATGAACACAATACAAGGAGACTGCTTTTTAGCTTGCTCAAATAAATCTCTGACCCGTGAAGACCCAACTCCGACAAATAACTCGACAAATTCAGAGCCAGCAATACTAAAGAATGGCACGCCTGCTTCCCCTGCCACTGCCTTTGCTAGTAAAGTTTTGCCAGTACCAGGAGGACCTACTAACAGCACACCCTTAGGAATCTTGGCACCAATGCGCGTAAATTTTTCAGGGGTTTTGAGAAACTCAACTACTTCTACAAGTTCGGTTTTAGCTTCATCTACACCAGCAACATCGCTGAAGAGAACCTTAGAGGAGTCCCCAGGAACGTATGCCTTAGCTTTACTTTTCCCAATTTGCAGTCCACCTGGACCACCTGCACCGCCGCCAAATCTGCCAAATAGTTGAAAAATTCCCACAAAAATTAGAGGAGGAATGACCCAACTGATTAAGGTTCCAAACCAACTGTTATTATTTTTAACTGGAGCCGCCGCAAACTCTACACCGTTGGCTTGAAGTACCTTAGGTAGCTCTAAATCAAAAATTGGGGTCGTGGTCAAAATTGAACTGGGATTATTGGGTTCGCTATCTTTTAACTGATAGGTAATCTGATTTTGCCCGATCGATGCCCGTGCTACCTGATGCTCTTGAACTTGATGGATAAAGAGACTGTAGGGGACTTGAGGTAATTGTGGCGTAGCAAAAAGTGGAACTAGGAAATTTAACAAAAGCAACCCGCCACCGACTAGCAGTAAAATATTGCCAATGATCCGTGATTGCTTACCTTTTTGGTCTTCATTTTTTATAGCCATAGTTTGCAGGTTTGTTCTTGTAAAGTTTTGTATAGTTGAATTTCTTATATCACTATAGTAGCGATCGCTACCCAAGAGTGTCATTCATTTAGGATACGTCAGTAGTGATACCCGTAATTTCAGAAAAGCCTAAATCTTTACCAGATGAAGAAGCACTGCGCGCCCGTCCCTGTTCTGCCCAAGCCTGCATATAATTAATTTGCTCACGGGCGGTACTAGCAAGGGGAAAGGTATTTTTAATCGCCATGACTATATCCTCAGTCACCAGATCTCGATTTTGATTAAAGGCGGTATACATCCCTTCAATAATTGCCTGTTCAATTTCCGCCCCGCTAAAGTCTTCGGCAATCTGGGCAAGGCGATCGATATCAAAATCTTGAGATTCAGGGCGAAAGCGTTGCAAATGTACTTTTAA
>Ga0209591_10001279_pt1 | contig 31715 bp, 26 predicted proteins | sample MAT01_FD_187207 | JGI IMG/M metagenome (GOLD analysis project Ga0209591, IMG submission 187207) | Freshwater microbial communities from Lake Fryxell liftoff mats and glacier meltwater in Antarctica - MAT-01 (SPAdes) (version 2) | ecosystem: Environmental > Aquatic > Freshwater > Ice > Liftoff... | reverse complement strand
GTCGGGCCGCGCGCAGGTACTGTAGATAATGATCTCGAATTGGCTGCGGTCGAGATGCTGGAGCAGCGGCTCCATGAAATACGCGACCGAGTGTTCGCGAAAATCGGCGGAGAAAAACGCCACGCGCAGCTTGCGTTCCGGTTCACGCGAGTTCGGCAGCATCGGGACAACTGCGGTGGATTCCACCAGTTCGCCGAAGGCGCGATGTGCGGCGAACAATGAAGCAGGAGTTGAGTCCGTCAGATAATTGAGAGCGAAGAGCCGGTGGCTCTGGACGTCGAGTTGCCGGGGGTTGGCTGCGAGAATGATTTCATATTCACGCACCGCCTCGGGGACGCGGTGGCATTTCTGCAGCGTGACGGCGTAGCCGCGGCGGGCGGGCGCGTAGGCGGGATCGGCGGCGAGGGCGCGGCGTTCGCATTCGAGCGCCTCGGCGGACTGATTTAAATTAGCAAGAGTTGCGCCATAACCGTGCCAAGCCTGCGCGGATTTCGGACCGAAGGTGACGGCCTGACGATGACATGTGACTGCTTCGTCGTAGCGGCCAGCGGTGCTGAGCAGCGTGGCCAGTTGGTCCCAGATCGCGGGGTTCTTCGGTTCGAGGCGCACGGCGGCGCGCAGATTTTTTTCCGAGCCGGCCTGATCGCCCAGCGCCAGACGGGCCACGCCAAGGCAGGTGGCGAGGGTGGCGGATTTCGGATTCAGGCGCAGAGCTTGCGCGTACAATTCGGCGGCCTCGGCGGGATTGCCTTGGAGGAGCGCGCAGTTGCCGCCGAGATGCCACGCGTCGAGCTGGCGCGGATCAAGCCGGCGGATTTGGCCGAAGATTATTGCGGCTTCCGATTGCTTTCCGGCCGTCTGCAAGGCGATGCCTGCTTGCAGGAGACGACGGAGTTCGACGGGTTTCATGGAAAAACAGGCAAGGGTGGACGAGCGTAAGTGTCAGGATTAAAATCTATAATTCGACTTGGGGTGACTTCAAGGTTTCAGGTTCTTCGCTATATGCAGTGGGTAGATCGTAGTGGGTAGAGCGTAAGGCCGGTGTCTTGCCCCGGCCGTGATGGCTCATTCGCGGCGTCTGCAAGACAGACGCATACGGTTCAAGGCAGCGAAGATCAGCTCCACGGATGATTGAGGGCGACGCCGGAAAGACCGTTGCGGCTAAAAAAGCGAAGGCCCCGGCGGTGAGCCGGGGCCTTCTTCCAACTTTACGTCTTATACTGATGCTGCCTTTGCGCACCCGTTTCAGAGCGGGGCCTCCGCTTGCGGTGGCTCGGTCCGCCTTGTCCGGACCGCCTTTGCAGGCGGCCCGGATTTAAGCGAATCAAACTACCACTCGGGGGACCTGTTTACTGGATCAGGCGAAGCGCGGTCTGGGCGCTTTGGTTGGCCTGGGCGAGCATCGAGGTGCCGGCCTGCGTCAGGATGTTCCAACGCGCGAGTTGCGTGGATTCTGAAGCGACGTCGACATCGAGGATGCGGCTGGTGGCTGCCTCCAGGTTAGCCTTGTTCACAGTAATCAATTCGGCGGCAAAGCCGAGACGGCTTTGTTCCGAACCGTTCGTTGCGCGCATGGTCGCCACGTTCTCGATCGCCGTGGAGATTTGCGCCACGGAAACAGAGGACAGGGACGAAGCGGCCGAAATCACGCCGACACCGGAGGTGGTGCTGGTGAGATTTCGGGCCGCGATGGTGACGGCACTTGAAGTGCTGCCACTTTCCACGACCGACACCGTGCCGACGCTGGTGGAACCGAACAGGGCGACCCCGTTGAACGTTTCCGTGGCGTTGGCGGTTAACTGAGCCGACAGAGCTGCGAACTCTGTATCATAGTTCGCCAGATCCGTGGCGCCCTTGGTGACGTCGGCGTAGAGGGTCTTGAGTTCGCTCATGCGCTCGAGAACCTTGCCGCTGACTTTGAGAGCACCATCCTGAGTTTGCAGAAGCGAGACGGCATTCCCGATGTTGTTTGAAACCGCGCCTTGACGGCGAGCGGCGGCAGACAATTTCATCGAGACGGCCAGACCGCCGGCATCATCAGATGGATTGACGATACGAGTGCCGCTCGAGAGCCGGTTAAGGCTTTTCTGCAGCATTGCATTGGACGAGGCCAGGTTGTTTGAGGCAACCGTAGCCGAATAGTTGGTATTAATCACGACTGACATGGTATCTATCCTTGATTTATGCGACGTCCGTCGTCGCCACGTATCCGGGGGGAGCGGCGCCGGATCGCGCCGTTTGCGACGTGAGCCGCAAAGGGGTACACGCTTGTGGGCGTGTGAAGGAGGAAAGGGTTGGGATTAAGAGGCGAGGAGAGAGAAAAGGAGGGGCCGCGCCAGCTGGGGCGGCGGCCCCCGGAAATCAGTCAGCCATCAGGGAGACGGAGCTGATTACTGGATCAACTTGAGCGCGGTCTGCGCGCTTTGGTTGGCCTGGGCGAGCATCGAGGTGCCGGCCTGCGTGAGGATATTCCAACGCGCGAGTTGCGTGGATTCTGATGCGACGTCGACATCGAGGATGCGGCTGGTGGCGGCTTCGAGGTTGGCTTTGTTGACCGTGATCAATTCGGCGGCGAAGCCGAGGCGGCTTTGTTCCGAACCGTTGGTGGCGCGCATGGTCGCCACGTTCTCAATCGCGGTGGAGATTTGGGCCACACTGACTGAGGACAGGGAGGAGACGCCAGAGATCACGCCGACACCGGTGCTGGTGCTGGTAAGATTGCGGGCCGCGATGGTGACGGCACTGGAGGTGCTGCCGCTTTCCACGACAGAGACGGTGCCAACGCTGCTGGAACCGAACAGGGCGACGCCGTTGAATGTTTCCGTGGCATTGGCGGTCAACTGAGAGGCCAAAGCCGCGAATTCCGTATCGTAGTTCGCCAGATCCGTGGCGCTCTTGGTGACGTCGGCATAGAGGGTCTTGAGTTCGCTGATACGTTCAAGAACCTTGCCGCTGACTTTGAGGGCACCATCCTGAGTCTGCAGGAGCGAAACGGCGTTGCCGATGTTGTTGGCGACTGCGCCTTGACGGCGGGCAGCGGCGGATAACTTCATCGATACGGCGAGACCGCCCGCGTCATCTGATGGATTGACGATCCGGGTGCCGCTCGAGAGCCGGTTAAGGCTTTTCTGCAGCATGGCATTGGAGGCAGCCAAGTTGTTGGAGGCAACGGTGGCCGAGTAGTTGGTATTGATTACGACTGACATGGTATTTCTTCCTTGATTTTAACTTGCGACTTCCGTGTCGCGGGCGGCCCCGGGAGAATCGGCCCCGGTGCGGGCCGTCGCGGCAATTGCCGCAAAGTGGTTCACGCGAGAGTGCGTGAGAAAGGATTGGGTGGTTTAGAAAATGATGAGGGAAAGGGCGGGATGGGACCGGAGGTCGGGGCCAATCCCGGAGGCGGCGGATGAGCTGGTTTTTAGTCAGTCAATTACTGGAGGAGCTTGAGCGCGGACTGGGCGCTTTGGTTGGCCTGGGCGAGCATGGAGGTGCCGGCCTGCGTCAGGATATTAAATCGGGCGAGCTGCGTGGATTCGGCGGCGACATCCACGTCGAGGATGCGGCTGGTGGCGGCTTCGAGATTGGCTTTGTTCACCGTGATCAATTCGGCGGCGAAACCGAAGCGGCTTTGTTCCGAGCCGTTCGTGGCGCGCATGGTCGCCACGTTTTCGATGGCTGAGGAAATTTGGGCCACCGTGATGGAGGACAGGGAGGTGGCGGCGGTGATAGCCCCGACTCCGCTCGTGGAGTTGGTGAGATCGCGGGCGGCGATGGTGACGGCGCTCGAGGTGCTGCCACTTTCCACCACCGATACCTGGCCGATACTGTTGGAACCGAACAGCGCCACACCGTTGAAAGTTTCCGTGGCGTTGGCGGTTAACTGGGCGGAGAGTGCCGTAAACTCGGTGTTGTAGTTGGCCAGATCCGTGGCGCTCTTCGTGACGTCGTTGTATAACACCTTCAGTTCGCTGATACGTTCCAGTACCTTGCCGCTGACTTTGAGGGCGCCATCCTGAGTTTGCAGGAGCGAAGTGGCGTTGCCGATGTTGATCGCGACCGCACCTTGACGGCGAGCGGAGGCGGACAACTTCATCGATACAGCGAGGCCACCGGCGTCATCGGCTGGGCTCACTATTCTGGTGCCACTGGAGAGCCGGTTCAGGCTCTTTTGCAGCATGGAGTTGGAGGAGGCTAGGTTATTGGCGGCGGTGACAGCCGAGGTATTGGTATTGATTACGACAGACATGGTTATCTTCCTTGATCTTAAAGCGCGACGTCCGTGTCGCATTCGGCTCCGGGAGAGTCAGCCCCGGTGCGGGCTGGCCGGAGTCACATAACCCGCGGCAAATAAAGTATCGGTCCGTTTCCTGAAAACATTTAGCGAATTGATGCGGAAATAAATTTTTAGTGCGGCGGAATAGCGGCGGAAGGCGGGGTGTTTTGAGTGGGGAAGGCAGGGGACGGAAATTTGGCAAAAAATCGCCAAAATATTCCGAAGTCCCCTTAAGTTTACTGCGGGTTGGACGATAGATGATTGGGGCAGTGTCCCCGCTCATTTTATGCCCGGCTTACAACTCTCAGGATTAGTCTCAGGTTTTGACTGGAAGACTCTCGTCGATCAGTTGATGACGGCTGAGCATATCCCTGCGGATAAGCTAGCTACTGAGAAGACGACCAATACCAGCAAGGCCACGGCGTATACCAACCTGCAGACGAGGCTGACTGCGCTCAATGCCTCGGCGACAGCGTTGGGAGCCGAAAATCTTTTCAGTACAAGAAAAGCGGCGTCGACCACGACCAACTCAACGTGGACTCCTGCCGCCGCGGCGGGTACCGCTATCGGCAGTTATCAAATCGCCGTTTCCCAGTTAGCGACCGCTTCCCGTCGCACCGGCACCTCTGACATCGGTAACGCGCTTAACCCGGTGTCCGACGATGTTTCCGGCCTGACCCTCGCCAATCTGCCGACCTCCACGGCGGTCAGTGCAGGCGCTTTTACGGTCAACGGCCAGAAAGTAACCATCGCGCTCACCGATTCGCTCGACCAGGTATTCTCGGCGATTTCCACGGCAACGAGCGGGGTCGTGACCGCGAGCTACGATCATTTGACGGACAAGATCACGCTGAGTGGCGGTGGCACGCTTGTCTTGGGTGCGGCGAATGACACCAGCAATTTTCTCTCGGCGATGAAGCTATCAAATAACAATAGTCCGAGCGTCGAGAGTGCGAGCAAACTGGGTTCGGTGAACAAGTCGGCCATGTTGGCCAGTGCGCGACTCACGGCCGGGATCACGGCAGTGGATGGCTCGGGCAACGGGTCGTTTTCCCTCAACGGAGTCAGTATCAGCTACAATGTGAATACGGATTCACTGACCTCGGTGATGCAGCGGATTAATCAATCTACGGCTGGGGTCACCGCGGCTTACGATGGATCGAATGACCGGGTCGTTCTCAGCAACAGTGTCACCGGTGATGTGGGTATCGGCGTGAGTGAAGCCACCGGTGGCCTCATGGAGGCCCTGGGGTTGTCCAGTAGCATGACCTTGACTCGCGGCAACAATGCTCAGTTCACGATTAATGGTGGGGCGGTGCTGACGAGTACCAGTAACACCCTGAGCTCGACGGCGCACGGGATTGAAGGCTTGAACATCACGGTGGATTCCGCGGCGACGCAGACCATTTCCGTCAGTGGCGATACAGCGGGCATGCGCTCGTCCATTGAAAATTTCATTACGAAATACAATGAGGTACAGAGCTTCATTGATGAGCAGACGAAGATCACGACGCTTAATGGGAAAGTGAAAACCTCGTTGCTCAGCAGTGATCGGGAAATTCAGTCGTGGGCGAGCAATTTGCGCTCAAGGGTGTTTGCGACTATTCCGGGACTGTCCGGCACCATCGCGCGCTTGGAACATTTGGGAATCGATTTCACTTCGGGCACGAGCAGCTTGGTGATCAAAAATGGCGCCAAGCTGGATACGGCGCTGAGGGAAAAACCCAGTGATGTCGCGGCGTTTTTCCAAACTGCGACCACGGGTTTGTCGGACGTGATGGATAACTATCTGACCTTGCTGACCACGTCGGGCACGACGAAGCAAAAGCAGCTGACCAAATCCAATACCGACATAGATAAACAGATCGAAACGATCGAACGCCGGCTGGCCGCCCAACGGGCCGTGTTGGAATCGAGCTTCATCGCGATGGAATCGGCTCAGTCCAAGCTCAAGTCGCAAGGGGATGCGCTGAACAAGGCATTTAATACATCCTCCAATTAATGATTCCCTTTCCAACAACCCGTCGGTGGGGCATGGCCTATCGGTTCATGGCGATGGGGATTCTCCTGCTGTCACTCGGTTGTCAGTCGTGGCGGGAGGATTTTTTAGACGAGGCGCAGAATAAAGAATTCTTCACGCCCACAAACTTTAGTGGAGAAAAACAGTTGTCGGCGACGCTCCGGCGGGTGTTGGTCCTGCCGATTTATGGCGGACATATTGCTGAGGCCGAGGCCACGCTGGCGATGGATGAGGTGTTGCTGAGCGCGTTGCAGATGTCGGCCCATTTTGAGGTCGTGAAAATTTCCCGGGAGGAAATTCAACGACGCTATCACCAGCCGGAGTTCTCTTCTGCCGCCGTGTTACCGCACGGATTTCTCGAAGAGCTCGGACGCGCCTATGGAGCCGAAGCCGTGCTCTTTGTTGATCTCACCCTTTATCAGCCTTACCCACCGGTGGCGGTGGGATTCCGGGCGAAATTGGCCACCATCCAAGATGTCCGACTGGTCTGGACCTTCGATGACTCCTTTTCTTCGGCGAATCCGGCCGTGGTAAACAGTGTGAAACGAGCCAGCCGCAAAAAAGGCAATGCCGGCTTACCAGGGGATATGGCGGCGGGGATCTTTCAAAGTCCCCGACGGTTTGCGGCCTATGCGGCAGAAGCCATGTTTGACACCTTGCCGCCTCGCTGACTATCACCTCTGTCATTATCGTATTTTATGCTAAAGATTGGCCCACCACGGACGAAGTTAAGGTTAACAATCAACGGCGTTCCCTGTGCCCCAGTCAGAGGCGGACCGTAATACATAACGAAAGCCCATGATTAATTCTACATCCTCTTCAGAACGGACTCCGCGTGCGGATGCTGTTCAAATAACCCGCCCCAAGGTGGTTATTCGCAATCCGGACGGCGGAGATCAGTTCTCCGCTGCAAATTCCGACGCTTTGCGAGTCGCCTTGACGCGCCAGCCGGAGATTCGACCCGAGGTGGTTGAGCGCGGTCGCGCGTTGGCGGCTGATCCTACTTATCCCTCCGCGGAAATTCTTCACCAAGTGGGCAAAGCGATCATCAATTCGCCCGACTTCTCCGAAGACCAAAGCTAAGCACTACGGCCATGGTCGCCTCAGATTGCGCTCGCGCGTATCGCACCAATTCGGTTGTCACCGCCAGTCCCGGTCAACTGGTCCTGATGTTGTTTGACGGAGTGTTGCGATCCTTGGCGATCACCCGGGAAGCTTTCAATAGGCCGCCCGACGACATGAGTCGGATAGCCGTGATCAATAATCAATTGGTCAAAGCCCAGAACATCATCGCGGAATTGCAGGGCACGCTCAATCTGGACGCGGGCGACGGAAAATTTGCGCGCGAGATGTACCGGTTGTACGACTATTATTCTCATCGCCTCATTGAGGCCAATATGCGCAAGCAGGTTGAACCGGTGATCGAGGTCGAGCGACTGCTCGGCGAGGTGCGCACTGCCTGGGCGGAAATGCTCAAGCAGAACGACCGTAATTCCAGTCCGAGCATTAGGAATGTAGCCTGATGGAAACGCCCCTCCAGACGGCAACCCGATTGCTGATGGCTTTGGAGGATTTGACGGCGCAAGAATCCATCTTGCTCCGTACTTTGGATTATGTGGATGCCGTCGCCTTGCAGGAACGGGCGGCGCCGCTGGTCGATCAACTCTCTGCCTTGGCCATTCATCCGGAGGTCGCCCAGCTCAAAGGGAAAGTCATGAGCCTGGTTGATCGCCGGCAACAGAGCCGACATTTTTTAGATGCCCAGTTAGGGCGACTACAGTCCGAGTTGCGGCGCATCGATGAAGCCCGCACGCGCCTCTCCCGGGTTGCTCCCGCCTATGTGACGGCCCTGCGGATCGTGGAATCGAAATTAAATACCGCCGCTTAAGCGTAAGGCTTGGGTTCGCGGATCTGAAAGGCGGAACTCCCCATTGGTTTCACCGGATGGGTGGGCGATCTTTCCGCCGAAATTACACCGCCGCTTCGATACTGGAATTCAGCGCGCCGTGAGTTTCCGTCGCTGAAAGCGTTTGGGCTGGCGCTCCAGCCATCCATTCAGCCGCGACTTTCCTCGCTTCTGAAGTCCAGTTCATTTCGGGTTTTGAATAAATTGATTTCGTTACTTTGGCATCGGAACCGGTCCACGATAAGATGGCTTTCAAGCAGGTGGATTCATCGGCTAGCAAAAAACTTTGCAGCATGATTATGCCTCGCGGTTCGATTTTGGTGTCGGGCAACCGCACGTTGAGTACCAGTCGGGCCAAGCCTTGGTTGTAGTTCACGGTCCTCGTGGTTTCCCAGGAACCGTCAGAGGGAGCCGGGTCATCTGCAGCCATGGAGCATTCGATGTCGGAAAGAAATGAGAGTAAGCGGGTGTGCATGGCGATGAAACGAACCGTTAAAGCGGGCCTTAGTAGCATCGGTCTATCCCGCGGTTTCTTTAGCAAAAATCGCTAAAGAATTCGCGAAAACACCCGATAAAATCACTTTAGCCCACACTGGGCCATATATGGACCTCCACCCACAATCTCCTTTTGCCTTGGCGACAAGCTTATCAGGCAAGCCGTGGGGCGTCTCTCGCGATACGGTGCTGATCATCGAGGACAATGAGGGTATCGCTGGTCTGTTGACAGTTTTGCTGGGCAAATGCGGCTTGAATGTCATCTGGGGCCAAAGTGGGCGGGAGGCCGTGGATAAATTTAATCAGCATCGGGATTTGATCGCGCTGGTATTATCTGATTGTCGATTGCCTGATGGTGATGGCCGGGATTTTTGCCAAATCTTCCGGGAACAGTTGCCTGAGCTGCCTCTGTTGCTGAGCAGCGGCAGCGTAGCCTATTTGAATTTGGGCCCGATCAAGTCTGGACGCATGGTTCGTTTCATGCAGAAGCCCTATGCGCCAAGTGAGATGCTGGCGCATGTGGGGAAATTGCAGGCGGAGGCCATGAAAGCCTCAGCGACGATTTCCGCAGGATTTGTTTGAATCCGGCCGGATGGGGCTTTAACCGTCATGGTCTGCTAACGCCTGTTTGCCCGGCGCGAGCAGTTGCCTGATGTCATTCGAGAAAATCCTCATCGTTGAAGATGAACCCGTTGTCCGGAATCTACTCACTGAGATTTTCCTGCGGAGAAAATTTGTCGCAGCGGTCGCTGATTCTTTGGCAGCGGCGGAAGCGCAATTATTAAAGGAATCGTATGATCTGGTGATGCTCGACATCCGGTTGCCGGATGGCGATGGACAGCAATTTCTCGAGCGGTTGGCGACGTTGCCCGAGCGACCCTTGGTGGTGATGGTCACGGGTTACGGGTCGATTGAATCAGCGGTGGCCTGCATGCGGGCAGGGGCTTTTGATTATGTGCTGAAGCCCTTCAGCCCGTCCCAAATCGATATTCTGCTCAAGAAAGCCCAGTCGTACCGGCAGCTGTTGTCGGTTAATAAGCTGCTCAGTGATCAGCAGGGTGATGATGAAGGTGCCATCGTGGGGCGGAGTCCGGTGATGTTACGCTTGCGCCAGTTGATCGAGCGGGTGGCTCCCACCGATGCCACGGTGCTCATCACGGGGGAAAACGGTACCGGCAAAGAAATGGTGGCCCGCGAGCTTTACCGTCGCAGTCCGCGCCGGCAGAACCCATTTATCAAAGTGAATTGTGCGGCGGTCTCGGAAAACCTGATTGAGAGCGAATTTTTTGGGCACGAGCGTGGTTCCTTCACCGGAGCCACCGAGCGGCGGGAAGGCCGCTTCGAACTCGCGAATCAAGGCACGCTGTTGCTCGACGAGGTCAGCGAAATTCCCCTCAATCTGCAGGCGAAACTGCTGCGCGTATTGCAGGAACGCGAATTTGAAAGGGTGGGGGGCAATCGTACCATCAAGGTAAATGTCCGCATCCTCGCCACCTCGAATCGTGATTTGCTGAGCAATGTGGAGCAGGGCGCGTTCCGGCAGGATCTCTATTACCGCTTGAATGTTTTTCCGGTGCATGTGCCGGCGTTGCGCGAGCGCCCGGAAGATATTTTGCCTTTGGCGGAGCATTTTTTGACCCGGTGTGCGCGCAAGATGGGCGTAAAGGTGGCGGGCTTTTCCGAATCCGCGCTCAAGGCCATGCTGGCCTACCGTTGGCCCGGCAATGTGCGCGAACTGCAAAACACGATCGAGCGGGCGGTGATTCTGACTGAAAATGGCCGGATGATTTCCTCCTCTTCTTTGGGGCTGCCTTCGGTCGTTGGGGTGGGCTCGGGCGAAACGCTGCTCGCGAGTGCGATGCAAGAATTCGAACCGTCCGTGGCTGCCAAGCAAAAGTTTGATGCGTCTTTTGATCATCCGCTGGGTGAGGGGACTTCGCCTGCCGCAGCGGATCATAACGGCGCGATTTTCAATATCGCCGAACTGGAAAAACAGGCCATCAAGGCCTCCCTCGTGCAGACTGCGGGGAATCGCACCAAGGCGGCAGAGTTGCTTGGCATCAGTATCCGCACCTTGCGCAATAAATTGCAGGAATATCGCGATGCCGGCGATCCAGTCGAGGTCGGAGCTGATCTGGCAGACTAACGGGCTGATTATTTGCGGTCTTGCCTGAAAATACCGGTTAAGTCGGTGGCGAGGTGCGCCGATTAGGGCGGAAAGGCTTTTTATGGCCAAGCCGAATTACCCATATGCCCGCTACACAGGAAATTTCCGAAAATCTCATTCGTGAGAATATCAACCGAGCGATCGGCGAAGTATTTGTCACTATGCTTGGCCGCCAAGCTGAACTCTGCGTTCTCACCGATCAAACCAACTGCTGGCCACCCATTCCCGTGGATGGTCAAACCAGTCAGCCCCAAATTGTGGGCACCGTGGGTTTCCTCGGAGATGTCAATGGACTCATCTATCTTTACCTCGATGTCTCCTTTGCGCGTATCGCCACCAGTCACATGCTCGGCATGACCGAAGAGGAGATCGAGGAAGCCGGCGATGAAGTGGTGAACGATGCCATCGGTGAACTCACCAACATGACCGTCGGTTGTTTCAAAAACGGCCTCAGCGATGCGGGGTTTCCCTGCAAGCTCACCATCCCGACCATTCTGCGGGGCAGCAATTTTTCCATCGAGCCCATCGCGGAAGTCCAACGTTACATCTATAAATTTCAAAGTGCCGGCCAATGCATCGTGACCGACATTCTCATCAAGGTGGGCGAATAATCGCCTATAAAAATTCATCCGATCAGCCATGCGCAACAAAATCCTTACCGTCGACGATTCTAAAACCGTCCGCATTATTGTGCGGAAAGCATTCAAGTCATTTGACTGCGAAATTCTTGAGGCCGCCAATGGAGTCGAGGGGCTCGCCATCGCCGCCAAGGAGATGCCCGATCTCATTCTGCTCGACGTCACCATGCCGGTGATGGACGGCGTGGAGATGCTCACCAAGATCAAGTCGGACCCGCAGCTTAAAGGTATTCCGATCATGATGCTCACCGCCGAAGGCGGCAAAGACAACGTGCTCAAGGTCGCCAAAATCGGCGTCCGGGACTACATTGTTAAACCTTTCAAGGAGGATGTGCTCATCGAGAAAGCCGGCCGGATCATCGAGCTCAAACCGCTCACTGATTCCAAGGCGAAGGCTCGCTCGATTTTTGATCCCGCCACCCTTCTCGTGGTGGAGGATAAGCCCGCGATCGTGCAGCAAATTCAGGAGGGCCTGAAAACTTCACCGTGGAAAGTCCATGGCGTCAGCACGCTCGCCGAGGCCACTGATTTTTGTACGAAGACGCCACCCGATCTCATCATGATCAGTCTGTCCTTGCCGGAAGATGCGGCGTTTACCCTGTTCCGTCTGGTTCGCACCAACGTGAAGACGAAGTATACCCCGGTTTTCGGTCTGGTCGTCAAGACCGATACGGGCTCACAACAGCAGGCCCAAACTGTCGGGTTTACCACGGTGATCACCAAGCCCATCGACGTCAGCGAGTTGGAGTCCAAGGTCGCGAAGGCGATGAACTTGGATACTTCCCAACGATATTTCACCGTGGAAAGCGGCGTGCTGATCATGCGCGTGCCCGAAAATTGCTCGACCAGCGTCACGGCTGAAATCAGCACATATTTGAAGCCGAAACTTTCGGAGGCGGTCGATGCCGGTCACAATAAAGCCGTGATCGATGTCCATCTGCTGCGCTCGCTGCACATGGGCGTCATCAAATTGCTCATGCAGGCGATGCAGACCTCCCGCGATCTCGGCGTACATTTCACCTTAGTGGGGAATGCGCACATCATCGCCGAGTGCAAAGGCTTTGAGGACACGCGCACCTGGGCCTTCTTTGACACGCTGGAAGAAGCTAAAGCCAGCCTCACTAAAGTCCCCGCCGCAGCGCCAGCCATGGCCAATGCCGGAACCTGATTTCAAATACAACACCCCGTTAAACACCACACCGCAGCGAAAGCTGCGGTGTTTTATTTGTGGGTTGAATATTCCGAAACTTTTCTGAGCCCGTGAGCTTGCCTGCCGTGAGCTTGCCGATTCTGCCCGAATCTGCCGAATTGGCTTTGGCTTGGTTGAGGTGGGAGCGGTTTTACGCCGCGACGGTTTTTCAGTCGGGATGTAAAACCCCTCCCACCAATGAATGATGTGACAATGATGGCATGAGACAGTGAGTGGCCTGGTGAAATGCCGCTGCGCTCGGGAATTATATTTAGGTAGAGGCCGTTGCCCTCAACGGCCATGTGTTGTCGCCGTGCTCACTTGCAATCAATGGCGGTTGATCCCGAGGAATGATGGTGAGCTCAACTGCGCTGAGATTCGGATAAAAGACATTTAACGCGGAGAGCGCGGAGGACGCGGAGCCGACGTGATGGGAAAGTGGCACGGGTCTCAAAATTCACCGCGCAGGCCCCTGCGGTGGTGGAACCCGACCTCCGGGCGAGTTTGGCAACGAGAGCCGGCACCTAGCGCGCCCGGCTTGTCCGTCGTAGCCTTGGCGAAGTCGGAAGGTCGCGCTCCACCTCGATACCGTTCATCCGGTTTGTGCCGTGGCAGGCTCAGCTCGTTTCCTCGTCCCGAGTCTCTGGCGGGCTGGATCAGGATGGCTAACCTGAATGGCGCTAAGTTAAGGAGGTTGGACGTCATGCTACCATGCGTGATCCTGCCAACTATTTTGCATGAGGAATGTAGGGCCGGCCCTTGTGGCCGTGCCGGAGTGCGCACCTGAAACGGCACGCCCACAAGGGGCGGCCCTACGAAATTCCGCAGCAAATTATCGCAGACGAAACGTCAGGCAGGCGATCTACAGGCAGACGACGATCTTGCCGCTTAACTTAGCGCCATTCAGGTCTAACCTCAGGTATCCTCGAAGAAGTCGACGTTGCCGTCGGCTTTGGCGGCTGCGACTTTGGTCGCTTTCCGCGAGGGTAAAGCGGGCTGCTGCGTGCCGGGCGTGGGCGTGGAATGCATCGGCACTTGGGCATGCTTGGTTGAAATACTCAGCGTGTGCTTAGGCGCTGCTTGGTGCACGGGTGCGCTCGGCCGGATCGTGGGTTGATTTCGATTTGATTCGTTGTTCCCCCCGCCCACGAGCAACTGGAGTTCGGCGACCGCTTCTTTGAGCAAGAGCGACTGGCTGCTGAGCTCTTCGGCGGCGGCGGCGGTTTCTTCGGCATTGCCGGCGTTGCTTTGGGTGACTTTGTCCATCTGCGAAACCGTCGTGGTGACTTGGCCGATACCCGAGCTTTGCTCAGAGGAGGCGGTGGCGATCTCGGAAACGAGAGAGTCGAGTTGGAGAATGCCTTTTTGTATTTCTGCAAAACTCTTCGCGACTTCAGAACTGATCTGTGCGCCTTGCTGGCTCTTGGCCACTGAGTCCTCGATTTTGGTGGCCGTTTCTTTGGCGGCGGCAGCGGAGCGTTGGGCGAGGGCGCGGACTTCTTCGGCGACGACGGCAAACCCGGCTCCGGCTTCACCGGCGCGGGCGGCTTCAACCGCCGCGTTCAAGGCGAGGATATTGGTTTGGAAAGCGATTTCGTCGATGGTTTTGAGGATATTGGAAATATCGGCAGAGGCGGTCGTGATGGCCTGCATGGCGGCTTGCATGGCTTGCATGCGCTCGGCACCGGTGTCGGCGGCGGCGCGGGCTTTGCCGGCGACCTGCTTGGCTTGCTGCGCGCTTTCGGCGTTCCGTTTGGTCATGGAGGACATTTCCTCGAGTGAGGCGGAGGTTTCCTCGAGCGAGGCGGCTTGTTCGCTGGCCCCTTCTGCGAGGGATTGGCTGGAGCTGGAAACTTGGCGGGCGGCGCTGGCGGTTTGTTCGGAACTGGCGTCGAGGGTGTCAGTGATACCACCCAGAGCGTTCTTCATACTGCGGATAATGGTGAATGAAATTCCTATGCCGGCGAGAGTGCCCACGAGCAGTCCGATCAGGGCGGTGGTTTTGCCGGCATGGGCGGAGGCATCCACGTTGGCGACTCCCTCGTGAAGATTCTTGAGATTGTAGGCCACCAGTTTGTCGAGTGCGACCGTGACGTTTTGGTAGGTGGGTAATAAGCGGCTTTCCCCCTGAGAGGTGGCTTCGGCGATTTTACCTTGGGTGCTGAGAGCGAGAATAGATTTTAACTCAGTCACGAAGTTCACCCGGGCCTCTTGGAAGGAGGAAAACATCGTTTTGTCTTCATCGGTGATGATGGTACTTTCGTATTCTCGGATCAAGTCATCGATACGGCTGCGATTTTGTTCAATGGCGGACGCATATTTTTCTTTGTTCGCGGAATTGAGGTGGAGCTGGACCAGACCGAAATTTTCTTTGACGGCACTGGCGATACTCGTGATCTTGATCGTGCCAGGTACCGGATCCGTCGCGATATATTCGGAGTTACTGTTGATGGAATAAAAATTCCTGTAGGAGAGCAGGCCGAGGATCAGGGTGATGGCGATGATAGCCGCGAAACCAAGGGCGATGCGTTTGCCAAGAGTGAGGGAGTGCATAGGTTCAAAAAATGGGGGTTGTCGCGAAGGTGAATGGCTCTGCTTAGATCGCCTGGGCGATGGTCTTCATCGTCTCGGGAGCCACCACGCGATCGATATCGAGGAGGGTCTTTACCTGATCCTTGATCTTGGCCATACCGAGGAGATAAGTGGTGTCGATTCTGGCGCCAAATTCGGGGACGGGTTCGATTTCCTGCGCGGTGAGATTCACGACTTCTTCGACGCTATCGACGATCAAGCCCATCTGGACGATCTGATCATTGGCCAGTTTTACTTGGACGACAACGATGCAGGTGCGCTCGGCAAACTCGGCTTTCAGGCCGAACTTGACCCGGAGATCCACGATCGGAATCACGCGGCCGCGCAGGTTGATGACCCCTTTCACGAAGGCGGGCATTTGCGGCACGGGGGTGATTTTCTGCATGCGAATGATTTCGCGAATCTTGAGGACATTCAGTCCATAGGCTTCGTTATCGAGGACGACGGTGAGGTATTTGCCGGCCTGTTTGTTGGATGCAACGACGGGAGTGGTGACGGGAGCGGGAGCAGAACTCATAAGTAGAATTGGTTGAGGCGGGACGACCGCCAAAGTGTTATTCGGCGCGGGTCGCGGGATATTTAGCAGTAAAACGTTGGTTGTACGGTTAAGTTTTCGCGGCGGGAACCGATAACCAAGGCAACAGCTGTAAAATCCCATCTCTTTGCTTATGCCACTAGCCCCGGAAAAACACCAAGCACTCGACGACGCCCTGAATCGTCTCGCTTCCGAATCCATGCTTGCCACGCCCGGTCGTGATGAAGGTCTCATTCCTTCCTACAGCCTGCTGGGTGAACTCGCTGACCTCTGCGCCAGTGAGCCCGCGCTGCATGCCGCCATTAAAAGCACCCATGGCGCTTTGGATAAACTTTTAGATGCCGCGCAACCGTTCAGCGCCGCCGTCATCGCACAATTGAGCGCACTGATTGAGTGGCTACCCAATGCGGTGGAGGCGGTGAAAGCCGGCAAATCTCCTGAAAACTTTTCGGCGAATGCCGCCCCGGCCTCGGCTCCAGCCGCAGTGACGGAAGAGGCGGGTGATCATGCCGCGATCGATGTATTGTTGGAACTCAACATGGCGGAGAATCAGGAATTGCTCGGCGAATTCTACGCGGAAGCCCTGGATCATTTGCAACAAATTGAAGCGGCTCTCCTGGTGCTCGACCAGCAGCCTGATGATCCCGAGGCGTTGAACTCGATGTTCCGTTCGTTCCATACTTTTAAAGGCAATGCGGGCTTCCTCGGACTCGTGCCCATGCAATCCCTCGCGCATGAAGTCGAGTCACTGCTCGATCTGGCGAGAAATGGAGAGCTGAGCCTTTCGCAGGTCATCATCACCGAAATATTGAAAAGCCGTGATGCCCTGCAGGCACTCACGCAGCAGGTGGCGGTGGCTTTGGAGAAAGGAGTGATTCCCCAAGATATCATTCCGGTGGCTCATTTGATGCGTTCCGTCAAACGGCTCGCCCAAGAGGCAGTTTCCGGGATGGTTGAAAGTGCCGAGGCACCGGTCAGTGCGCCAGCGCCGAAGGTTTCTGCGCCCGCTCCGGTACTCGAAACAATACCCGAACCCGTGGCAGCCCCGGTCCCCGGCATCGCGCCCGTGATCCTGACCGCCTCAGCAGTTTCCCCTGCTGTGGCGCCAGCCGCTAACGTCCACGCGGCCCCCGCCGAAACCCAAGGTTCCCCCAAAGCGGCGGCCGGTGCGACCGTGCGCGTCAACACGGAGAAACTCGATTCTCTCATGGATGTGGTCGGCGAACTGGTCATCGTGCAAAGTCAGCTGATCGAGTCAGCCCGGGTCCTGAGCGTGGAAGGTTCTCCGCTGCATCGTAACGTCGTGCAGCTCTCGCGCATCGCGAAGGAACTGCAACATACCGCGATGTCGCTGCGGATGATTCCGATCAAACAAACGTTCCAGAAAATGGAGCGGCTCGCGCGGGATCTCGCCAATAGTTTTTCCAAGAAAGTTCATTTCACGGTCAGCGGAGAAGACACCGAGCTTGATCGCACCGTGGTCGAGGAAATCGGCGATCCTTTGGTCCACATGGTGCGCAATGCGCTCGATCACGGCTTGGAAACACCGGAGCAACGGGCGGCTAATGGAAAATCTGAAACCGGCACCGTCAATCTCCACGCCTACCATCAAGGCAGCAATATCGTCATCGAACTCAAGGATGACGGTCGAGGCATCGACCCGGAACGCATCTACAAGAAAGCGGTGGAGAAGGGGCTGATCGCACCCGGGGCCCAGTTGAGTCGTGAGGAAACGTACAATTTGATTTTTGCCCCCGGATTTTCCACGGCGGAAAAGGTTACTTCGGTTTCCGGCCGGGGCGTCGGCATGGATGTGGTGAAACGGAATATCCAAAAACTGCGCGGCAAAATTGAGATCACTTCCGAGGTTGGGCATGGCTCCACCTTCAAGATCAAGCTGCCGCTGACCATGGCCATTATCGATGGCCTCGTGATCCGCGTGGGGACGGATAGATTTATTTTGCCCAGCACCTCGGTCCAGATGGCGCTGCGGCCCACGCGCGAATCCATCAGCACAGTCCATGGGCAGGGCGAAGTCATGGAGTTGCGCGGTCGAATTTTACCCATCCATCGACTGCATCGTCGTTTTGATATTCCGTGCGATGCCCAGCAACCGTGGGAAGGAATCGTGGTGCTGGTCGAACATTCCGGCCGCGTCTCCGCGCTGATGGTCGATGAAATGGTCAGCAAGCAGGAGGTGGTCATCAAAAACCTCGGGGCCTATTTGCAAGGTCTGCCGGGTGTGGCCGGTGGTGCCATCCTCGGTGATGGTAATATTGCACTTATTCTTGATCCGATTTCACTCTTACAAGCCGCTTAACTTCTTTCTGCCATGACTGCACCACTTCCGCCTCCACCCACCATCGATCAAGTCTGCGAAAAGGCTCTGCGCTTGCCCTGTTCGCCCTCGCTGTTGCCCCGTCTCGCGCTCGTGCTGCAGAGCAACGACAGCTCGGCGGCGGAGATCGAGCGTTTGATCTCTTTGGATCCCTCTTTGGCCGCCGCCACCCTGCGGCTGGCGAACTCCTCGGTGTTCGGCCGCGGTGGAATCGATACCTTGGATGGCGCGATTTTGCGTTTGGGTGCCAAAGAAATTTTCCGGTTGGCCGCTTTGGTTCTCGTGAGTCGGTGGGAAACGGGATCGAAAGGCTTGTTGCGTTGGGAGCCGGGTGATTTCAGCCGGCATGCCTTGTGCACGGCCATCGCCGCCGAGGTGCTTGCTTCCTCGATGGAAAAGATCGACCCCCAGACCGCCTACACGGCCGGCCTCGTCTGTGATTTGGGCAAACTCGCCCTCGCGCATACCTGCGCCGAATATTATCCGGCGGTGCGAACTTGTTGCGCCCAAGCCAAGACGACTTGGGAACAGGCGGAACGCACGGTGTTTGGTTACCATCATGCCGATGTGAGCATGAAGCTGCTCGTCGCCTGGAAATTCCCCGATACCTTTGTGAAGACCGCCGAGTTTATGCTCCGACCGATGGAGGCTCCGGCGGCGGTGCAACCTTTGCTCGCGCACCTCCATGCGGCCAAATATCTCGCGACCTCCATGGGGCCGGGGGTGACCGAGGAAGGTTTTCTCGTAAATCTGCACGGCAATTTTCTCCACGAATGGGGCTTCACCACCGAAGTCATGGAAGATGCGATGCCCACGGTGCTCGAGCGCGCGACGGCCCGGTTGGGGGATAAATTGCTGCACGGCCCCGTGACAATTTAAGCCCACGGGCCGGCGAAAATCTCGTCGATCTTGGATGTTTTCGTCCAGTAAGGATGGAACTTGCCAATTTTGGTTGAGGGGAAACGGCTAGCGCCAAGACAAGCGATGTTCCCTGATCCGTAATTAAATTCACGCGAAAGCTGAATTACTTTGTTTTTGCCTGCCTGCACGGAACAATTTCCAGATTGCAATTACTTCATGGATAACTGGTCTTACTTTAATTTACTTATGAAAAAAGCATGGATACCCCTCGCGGCTCTGCCGCTTTTCGCCTGTCTTCTGCAGGCTGCTTCTCCCGCAGTCAACGATCTGCCTCTGCCGGAGAAAACCATGCCAGGACTGGATGTTATCTTGCGTAGCGCGGTTCAGCAGTCCCCGAGAATGGTGAATCGGGCGTTGGATTTGGAGATCGCCGAAAATGATCGCATCGCCACACGGGCCGGGCTGTTGCCATCACTCAATGCTAATTATAGTTACAATAATGCTACTGAGAGGTCGGAAGCGGGGAAGCCATTTTATAACTCTATCAAGACTCCCTATTCGATATCGTTGTCGCAGCCTTTGTTTTATTGGGGTGAAAGACGTAATAATGCCAAAATTGGCGCTATTCAGCATAAAATTGCGCAGGGTAGTTTCCGGGAAGCGTTTCGTTTACTGGCTCAGGAAATTCGCAGCGGCTACCTGCGCCTGATTGTGCAAAAGCAGACGTTAAAGCGGGCACGCTTTTTCCAACAATTCGTCAGCAATCAGTTGATACAGCAGGAAGAACGTCTGTCCAAGCGGGTCATTTCCGAAGCGGATATTTATGGTTTTCGGATGAACGCTGATCAGGCCCAAATCAGCTTGGAACGAGCCGAGTTGGAATTCGACAATGCCAAAAAATCCTTCGTCCGCTTGACTGGTATCGGCCGTATCGGGGATGAATCGATTCCGGATGCAGTCATAGACGCCCCTTATGCCGCCGGGCCGTTCGATCAACTGCTTGCCGAATTCTTAGCTCAAAAAGATCCGGTCAATGTGAACGCGTTTAATATGCGCCAACAGATTGATATCGCGAATTTGACTTATGCTAACGCAAAGACCCGCCTTCGGCCGAAAGTGAATGCTAATTTTGCTCTAACGCAGGATGAACAAACTAACATAAGTGGTACTGGTACCCGATACACCGTTTCTTCCCGCTATGCGGGCATTGGGATCAACTGGGCCATCTTCGATGGCTTTGCCTCGAACGCGGCTACGCGCAGTGCTCTGATCCGTCGTCGCCAGCTGGAAAATGATTATCGCCTGCTGACCGATCAACTGGCGCAAGAGGCCCAGTCGGCAGTGAAGCAGATCAACTTCTCGGCGCGCAATATGGCGATCACTAATCATATGCTCCTTAATAATCAGGGTTACTTTAACACGGTTAGCGCCGATTTTCGCCGGGGCGTGAAATCCGAGTCCGATGTCACTCAGGTTCAGCTCAATGTCTATGATGCCGAGATCGTCGCCAGCAATGCCCGCGCTGACTATTTCCTGAAGATCGGTGATTTCCTCGGCACTTTGAATGAAGATCCGATCGTCGCCAATCTGGCGGGCAAATAAGCGATGACCGCTTCCAACTCGAAACCTCGCTGGGCATTGCGCACTCTCCTTATCGCGCTCCCGCTCCTGCTCATTGGGTATGTGTTTTTCTACCAGATGCGCCCGGTGGCGATCGTCGCCCCGGTGACGACCGGGCGGGCGATCAACGCCGTGCCGGGCAGCGTAGAGGTGAAGGCGGAGTACTCCATGGAGTTGAAAAGTGAAATGGGTGGGCGCATCGTGGCTTCCGATCTGGATCCGGGCAAAAAAATCTTCAAGGGCGACGTCTTGGTACAGATCGACACCGGCGACATCGATTTGGAAATCGAGCGCATTAAAAACGAAGTCACCGCCGCCAAACGCAAGGTGGAGCTGGGCTCGACGCTCCGGGCCGATGTGGAAAACATGAAGGACACCGTGGCGAACCTGGAACGGCAGACCAAGACCGGGGCCTATCCCGAATCCGAAATGGAAAAACAACGTCGGCTCCTCAAACAAATGGAGCAGCGGATGGAGCTGGACGAGGTGAATCTCAAGCTGGCGTTGGACATCAATGAAAACGCCCTGCGCACCAAGCAGCGCGAGAAGGAAAAGATGACCATTATCGCGCCCACGGAGGGCAAGATCGCCTCCGTCAACATGAATGCCCGGGTGGGGGATCTCATCGGGCGGGATGCGCCGATCGCAGTGCTGATTTCCAGCGCGCGGACGATCGAGGCCAAGGTGAGCGAGGAAAATTTTGCCGGCATCAAGGAAGGTCAAAAAGCTTCGGTGAGCTTTTTGGGCTATGGTGAGCAGCTTTACGGCGCGTCGGTGACGAAGGTGTTGCCCACCGCCAATGCGGAGACCCAGCGTTATGTGGTTCATCTGCACGTGGACATTGCCGTGGAGAAACTCGTGCCCGGTTTGACCGGCGAGGTGAGCATCGTGATCGGGTCGCGTGAATCGGCCACGAACATTCCCCGGCGCGCCCTGCGGAGCGGCGGGGTGCTGGTCGTGAGCGGGAGCAAGGTGGAGCGGCGCAAAGTCACGGTCGGCTATTTGGGCGTGAATCAGGCCGAAATTCTCGAAGGCTTGCAGCCGGGCGAATTCGTCATCGTTGATAATCTGGATCTTTTCCGTCCCGGTGATCGTGTCCGGGTGGCTCCTGTGGCACCCTAGTCCGGCCGGCCCGCCTCCCTGCACCTCCGATGTCACCGACCCTCCGGATCGCCTACCGCTTTCTTACCGCTAAAAAACGGGCGATGCTGATGAGTCTATCCTGCATTGTGCTGGGCGTGGGCCTTTTCATTGTCACCCAAGCGACGACGAGCGGCTTTGAGGATTTTTTCATCAAAACGATTCTGGGCACGAACGGGGCGATCCGAGTCGAGGATCGTTTTCAAAACACGATCAAATCCATCGAAGCCGGTGGCAGCGGGAGCGGGTCTGCGTTCCAGATCGAGATGAAGGAAGGGCGGAAATTTGTCGCCGGCGTGGAGGAGCCCAAGCTGCTCATCTCGGCTCTCCTGAAATTCAGCAACGTGGCAGGTGTTTCCGAAGTGGTGACCGGGACGTGCGTCCTTCGCAGTGTCACCAAAAGCGACACGGTGAAAATCTACGGCATCGTCATCGACAATCATCTTCTCGTGTCGGAACTGGGGCACCAGATTGTCCAGGGCAAAATCGAGGATTTTCGAAACACCCCGGCCGGCGCGTTGGTGGGCAAGGTGATTGCCGAGCGGCTCAATCTCGATGTGGGGGATTCGGTGATTCTGGAATCCAGCGGCCAAGCCCGGCGCTACCGCGTGTCGGGAATTTATGAAACCGGGGTGAGTGACATCGACAAGGAGCGGGTGTATGTCCACCTCGCGGAAGCGCGTTCGCAGCTGAAGAAAATCACCGGAGCCAGTTTTCTCCAGGTAAGCCTCTATGACAATGACCGGGCGCGGGAGGACGGGCTCCAAATGGAGGAAGTGTTGCGCCACGCGGCGAAAAGCTGGCAGGTACGCGAAAAATCCTGGCTCGCCGCCTTCAAGGCTCTGCGGATTTCCTCCGCCATCACCGTGTCGGTGTTCTCCCTCATCGCCGGTCTGGCGATGTTCAATACCCTCGCGATGATCGTCATGGAAAAAACCAAGGAGATCGCGATTCTGCGCTCCATGGGCTACACGCGGGAAGATATTTCCCGGATCTTTGTCTGGCAGGCCGTGATTGTCTTGTCCTTCGGCACGGTGCTCGGTTGCGCTGTGGGGGCGCTGATCACCTACATCGTTTCCCTCATTCCCCTGCCCATCACCGGTATTTTCAAGACCGATAACTTCGTCGTCCAATGGGCGCTCTGGCACTACGTGGCGGCAGTGGTCACCGCCGTGGTGATGGTGATGGTGGCCTCCCTGATCCCCGCGCGCCGCGCGGCCCGCCTGGAGCCCGGCGACATCATCCGCGGAACCGCCCAATGAAAATCGCGATCAATCCCGCCCTCCTGGCGTTGCGCTGCGAAAATCTTCACCGCTATCTTGGGCAGGGCGAGGGCCGCGTGCACGTCCTGCGCGGCGTCTCCTTCGAGGCGAAGCGCGGGAATGTCTGCGCCATCGTCGGACCTTCCGGTTGCGGCAAAAGCACGCTGCTTTACTTGCTAGGTTTGCTCGACCAGCCCGACGGCGGCTCCATTTGGATTCGGGATCGCCTGATGTCCAACAGCAGTGATCTCGAACGGACGGCGGCGCGCGGCGAGCACATCGGTTTTGTTTTTCAGTTTCACTTTCTGATGCAGGACTTTTCCGCTTTGGAAAATGTGATGATGCCCATGCGCAAACTCGGCCGCCTCAGCGAAGAGCAGATGGCGGATAGGGCGCTCGACTTATTGAAGTCCGTGGGTCTCGGCGACAAATCCCACCGGCTCGGCACGCAGCTCTCTGGCGGCGAACAGCAGCGCGTGGCCATCGCCCGCGCGCTGGCGAACCAGCCCGCGATCATTCTCGCGGATGAGCCGACGGGTAATCTCGACCAGAAAAACTCGACGATCATTTTCGATTTATTGACGCGACTGGCCAAGGAAAACGGCCAGGCCGTCGTCCTCGTGACCCATAATCCCGACATCGCCAACCGGTGCGACGAGATCAAGCCGATGCGCGACGGCGAGTTTGTGAGCTGAGGCCGGTATGAACTGGCGGCGTGAACTCAGCGAAGTCGTCCGGGCATTGCCGGGATGGCAAAAGAAACTGCTGCTTGCGCTGAGCGTGGGCGTGGTGGCGATGTTCGCCGTGCCGTTTTTTCAGCTCGGCCAGTTCAGTCTGCTGCGCGGCAGCGACAGCACGGGTTATTATCTGTGGTTGCGCTCGGCGATGGTCGATGGCGACTGGGATTTCGCCAACGACCTCAAGGTGTGCAACACGCTTACGGAGGATTTTCGCGCGACTTTGCTCAGCCTTCCGCCAACGGCAACCGGTCGTTGGCCGAATAAATATGGCATCGGCTGGGCGGTGCTTTCCACGCCGTTTTATCTCGTGGCCGACGGCGTGGTGGCGGCGGGGCGCGTGGTGGGTTTGTGGAATCTTGAGCGCGACGGCTATAACGTCGTTTATCAGATCGCGATCGAGTGTGGGCATTTTTTGCTCGGGCTCGCCGGGCTGTTGCTGGCATGGCGTTGTGTGCGGCAGTGGTGCGGCGATCCGGCGGCGGCGTTGTGGGGCGTGCTGCTGATTTTGGCGGCGAGCCCGCAGTTGTATTACCTGACCTTGAAACTCAGCCTGAGTCACAACGCGGCATTTTTTGCCATCGCGCTACTGACGTGGGCGAGTCTTGCCGCGGAAAAAAATCCGGCGCGTGGGTGGCCGTGGCTGGTCGCCGGGGGCCGCGTGGGCGCTGGCGGTGACGCTGCGGTTTCAACTCGCGATCTTCGGCCTGATTCCCGCGGGCGTCTGGCTGCTGCGCTGGCGCGCGGGTGATCGGTTGCGTGATGCCGTGCGTCACGGCGCACTTTGGTTGGCCGGGGCGTTGCCGCTGCTGGCTCTGCAATTTTATGCGTGGCGTGTTGTGTACGGGCGCTGGCTGATTTTCACCTATGGGGCGGAAGGGGAGCAATTCAATTGGGCGCATCCGGAATTGGTGAATATTTTATTTTCCCCGTTTCATGGGCTCTTCTACTGGCATCCGTTTCTTTTGGTGGGAGCCGCCGGGTTGGGCTGGCTGGTCCTGAAGGCGAGGGGAGTGGCGCTGGCCGGGCTGATCGCGATCTTGGGCACGTACTATATTAATGCGGCGTGGTGGTGCTGGTGGTTTGCCGGGTCGTTTGGCTCGCGGGCTTTTGAAGCCGCTTTGCTTTTCTGGATGGGAGGACTCGCCTTTTTATTGGTGCGGCTCCCGGAACTCGGGCGGCGTCTTCTCTGGGGGGCTGGAATTTTGGCCGTGACTTGGAATTTTTACATCATGGCCTTGTATTATGCCGGTATCATCGAGCGAAATGCTCCCGTGACGTGGGCCACCATGCTACGCGCTGGCTTCCGCGTTATCGGTGGTCACTAGCCGTCGGCTTGCGGCCGTTTTGGGCGCGTCGGATTGGTCTTAGCCTGAGCAGGCCTGCTTTTGAGAAAATCCGCTTATCACACGATCTGGAGAAAATTTGTTTTACATCGCATAAACGGGTTCATTTGTTCGTGGTTTGAACCGACACACACCTGTGAGCACCGACTGTTCCCGCAAATCATTCTTCGCCAAATTGGGCGGCCTCATAGTGGCCGTCGGTCTTGTGCCGAAGATTTTTGCCCGGTCCGGCTCCCCTTCAACCAGCACCTCGTCCCTTCAGGTTCAACCTGAACGCCGGGCGATCGCACGACAGGAAGTCACCCTCTAGTTTTCCCTCTCCGGGCAACCCGCATCCCCGACAGCTATGTCGAAGCTTTTTCCTAAATCCGCCAATTCCCTGCCGCTGCAGCTCATGATCTTTATCACGATTCTGGGCGGTGTCGCCACGGCGGCGATGACCTATTACGCCACGCCTAAGTATCTCCGCGTGGGTTATCAGCCAATCCAGCCGGTCCCATTCGACCATAGTATTCACGCGGGCAGCCTCGGGATCGATTGCCGTTATTGCCACTCCTCGGTTGAAAAATCCGCCACCTCCAGCGTGCCGACCGCCCAGACGTGCATGAATTGCCACTCCATCATCAAGCCGAACAGTCCGTTGCTTGAACCCGTCCGCCAGAGTTTCGCCACCGGCGAGCCCTTGCCCTGGGTCAAAATCCACCAAGCGCCCGACTACGTTTATTTCAACCACTCCGTCCACGTGAATCGCGGCATCAGCTGCGTCGAGTGTCACGGCAAGGTCAACGAGATGGCCGTCGTCTCGCACGTCAAGTCCCACTCGATGGGCTTCTGCCTCGATTGCCACCGCGATCCCGCCTCGTACATCCGCGACCAGAAGGATGTTTTCAATCTCAACTCCAAGACTCTGGCCGAACAGGGCCGGCTTGCCGAGGCCCACCAGCATATCAAAGACTGGAAAGTTAAGCCCCCGCAAAGCTGCTCCGGCTGCCACCGCTGATGAAACGCCAATTTGACCATTCCGCCCCTTCGCAGCGCGCCCTCGCCGGTCCCCGTTACTGGCGCAGCCTCGACGAACTTTCCGCCTCCCCCGGCTTCAAGGAACAGCTCGCGCGCGAGTTCCCCGAGGGCGCTTCCTCCATCGAGGGCGTGGATCGCCGTCAGTTCATGCGCATCATGGCCGCCTCCTTCGCCCTTGGTGGCGTGGGCTTGGCCGGTTGCCGCCGCCCTGAGGCCAACATTCTCCCGTACGGCAAATCCGTCGAATACATCGTCCCCGGCCTGCCACTTTACTACGCCACGGCGATGCCGATGCGTAAGTCCGCGATCCCGCTTCTCGCCGAGACCCATCAAGGCCGTCCGACCAAGCTCGAAGGCAATCCCAGCTACACGCCGCACGGTGGCGCCACCACGCTGATCGCCCAGGCTTCCGTTCTCGATCTCTACGATCCGGATCGCTCGACCAGTCACTCCAAGAACGGCCGCACCCTGCCCGTCGCCGATGTCAACGATCTCCTCACTTCGATTCACAAAACCTACGCCGGCAGCGGTGAAGGTTTGGCGTTTCTCGCCAACGAATCCGCTTCGCCGACCCGTGCCCGTCTCGTCGCGAGACTGAAGAAACAATTCCCGCGCGCCATCTGGGCCGAGTACGAGCCCGTGCAGGATGAGCCGCCCGTCGAAGCCGCGCTCGCTTCCTTCGGCCAGAGCGTCAAGCCGCTCTATCGTTTCGCCGCCGCGAAACGCATCGTTTCCCTCGACGCCGATTTCCTGAGCGCCGAAGCCGGCAGCCTTTATTTCGCCCGCGAATTCTCCAAGGGCCGTCGCGTTTCCAACGTCGATGACGCCAAGGAAATGAACCGGCTCTACGTCGTAGAAAGCGGTTTCACGATCACCGGCAGCATGGCGGATCACCGTCTCCGGCTCTCGAGCAGCCAGGTGATTTCCCTCGCTGCTGCGCTCGCCAATGCCGTGCTCGGCACCAGCGATTACGCTTCGCTCGCCCAAGGGCTGGAGTTCGACAAGAAGGATCAATGGATCGCCGAGTGCGCGAAGGATCTCGCCGAACACGCCGGCAAATCGCTCGTCGTCGCCGGGGCGCATCAGCCCGCTGCCGTCCACGTACTCGTCAACGCGATCAACGCCAAGCTCGGCAACATCGGCCAGACGGTTGACTTCGTCGCCATTGAGCCCAACAGCGCATCGTCGATCAAGGCCCTCGCCACGGCGATCAAGGCGAAATCGATCAAGACGCTCATCATTCTCAACGGCAATCCCGTCTACAACGCCCCGGCCGATCTCGCATTCACCGACATCCCGGGAAAGCAGGAATCGATCCTGAAATTAGTTCCCGACGTGATCCGCTACGGCTACTACGTCGACGAAACTTCCGAACTGGCCGGCACCCATCTCGCCGCCACGCACTATCTCGAATCCTGGGGCGATGCCCGCACCGTCGACGGCACGATCGTTCCGGTGCAGCCGATGATTCTTCCGTTGTTCAACGGCCTGATGGAAGTCGAACTGCTCGCCCGTCTCGCCGGAGTCGAAAACACCGACGCGTATGCGCAGGTTTTCGCCACGCTCGGCAGCGACCAGAAAGCTTTCGATAAATTCCTGCACGACGGCGTGAAGGCCGATTCGACCTACAAGATCGTCGAGGTCTCCTATCGCTCAGGTTCCGCCAAGGCTCTGCTCGCTACAGCTCAGGCTCCAGTCGCGGTCACCGAAGACAAAGTCGAAGTTCGTTTCGTTATCGATCACAAGGTGGATGACGGCCGCTTCGTCAACAACGGCTGGCTGCAAGAGTGCCCCGACCCGATCACCAAGATCGCGTGGGACAACGCGATTCTCGTCAGCCCGCGCCTCGGCAAGAAGCTCGGAATCTATCCCAAAGGCAGCGCCCTGCAGATTTCCCGCGTCGAAAACGCCGAGTACGAGATGGGCAAGGAAAACGCTTATATCGGCGAGGTGACCGTCAATGGTCGCACCGTTCGCGGCCCGCTGCACATCCAGCCCGGTCTGGCCAATTACACCGTCATTCTCCCGCTCGGCTACGGTCGCACCAAGACCGGCCACGTCGGCACCGGCTCCGGTTTCAACGCCTACCCGGCCCGCGCCAGCGACGCCCTGCACTTCGCCACCGGTTGCACGATCCGCAACACCGGCGAACGCCACCTGCTCGCCAACACGCAGGAACATTGGTCGATGGAAGGCCGCGATATTATTCGCGAAGCTAACGTCGATGAGTTTATCGCGAACCCCGGCTTCGTCGCTGGCATCGGTATGGAATCCCACGCCCCGGCCAATCTCGGCAAGGACAAGAATATGCCGCTGGCCGCTCAGGCTACGGAAATTCCCCGCGGCAACTCGCTCTACGAGACACCTAAGTTCGACGGGCTCCATCAGTGGGGCATGTCGATCGATCTCAATACTTGCATCGGTTGCAATGCCTGCGTGGTCGCTTGCCAGGCGGAGAATAATATTCCGATCGTCGGTCGCGAGCAGGTGAAGCGTGGCCGTGAGATGCACTGGATCCGCCTCGACCGCTATTACACCGACGGAAAAATCGACGGCGGTGCCTTCGGTGGCGAGGGTAACAAGATTCTCCCCGAAGATCCGCAGGCCATCGTTCAACCGATGACTTGTCAGCATTGCGAACTCGCCCCGTGCGAAATCGTGTGCCCGGTGAATGCTACCGTCCACGACGACGAAGGCGTAAACGTCATGGCCTACAACCGCTGCATCGGCACGCGGTACTGCGCGAACAATTGCCCGTACAAGGTTCGCCGCTTTAATTATTTCGATTACAACAAGCGCTCACTCGACGAACTCTACCTGGGACCGCTCGCCAACCAGAGCGAGATGCCCGAGCTGGTCAAACTGGTCAAAAATCCAGACGTCTCCGTGCGCATGCGCGGCGTCATGGAAAAATGCACCTACTGCGTCCAACGCGTCCAGCAGGCCAAGATCGCGCAGAAGCGCATTGCGCTGGACAGCGACAACGTCCTCGTCCCCGACGGCACGATCAAGACCGCTTGCCAACAGGTTTGCCCGGCCGAAGCCATCGTGTTCGGCAATATCAAGGACGAGCACAGCGCCGTGTCGAAAGCCAAGGCGCAGAAACGCGACTACGCGGTGTTGGGTTATCTCAACGTCCGTCCGCGCACGACTTATCTCGGCAAGCTCCGTAATCCGAACGACAAAATGCCCGATTATCAGAATCTTCCGCTCAGCCGGATTGAGTATAACAGTAAGAATCACCCGGCCAGCCACGGCGAAGCCGCTCATGGCGAAAGCCACGGCCACGGCCATGAAAATGGCGCGTCCGGCGCCGCTCATGGTGAGCACAGTCACGCGCCTGCAGGCGAGAAGCCGAAGTCCGAACACGGAGGGCATAACTGATGAGCTCGCACACTTCCGATCATTCTGCTCCAGCGATTCTCGCCGAGGTTAAACCGATTCCTCTGCCCCGCGCGGAGCTCGTCCACAACAACCGCGACTTCAAATGGATCACGGATAAAATTTGCGGCATTGTCGAAGGTCCGACGCCCACTTGGTGGTGGTGGTGTTTCTGTCTCGCCGTTCTGGTCGCGTCCTTCACGGTCGCCGGCATCACCTACCTCGTCGGCACCGGCGTCGGGGTGTGGGGCCACGCCAATCCCGTCAACTGGGCGTGGGACATCGTCAACTTCGTGTTCTGGATCGGTATCGGCCACGCCGGCACTTTGATCTCGGCCATCCTCTGTTTGCTCCGCCAAAAATGGCGCACCTCGATCAATCGCGCCGCCGAAGCCATGACGATTTTCGCCGTGGTCTGCGCCGGTATCTTCCCGGTGTTTCACGTCGGTCGCGTGTGGCTCGCGTGGTATCTCTTCCCGATTCCGAACTCGAATTACATCTGGCAGAATTTCCGTTCACCACTCGAGTGGGACGTGTTCGCCGTCTCGACCTACGGTACGGTTTCCGTGCTCTTTTGGTACGTCGGTTTGATTCCTGACCTCGGTACGTTGCGCGATCGCTTCACGGCCGCCGGCAATATGCTCAAGGCGCGCATCTATGGTTTCTTTGCGATGGGTTGGCGCGGTTCCAACCGCCACTGGAGCAACTACGAGATGGCCTACCTGATTCTGGCAGGTATCTCCACGCCGCTCGTGCTCTCCGTGCACACGATCGTGTCGTTCGATTTCGCGGTTTCCCTGCTTCCGGGCTGGCACACCACGATCTTCCCGCCGTATTTCGTCGCGGGCGCGATCTTCTCCGGCTTCGGCATGGTGATGACGCTGATGCTGCCGTTGCGCGCCATCTTCCGCCTCGAGGATCTCATCACGCAGTACCACATCGACTGCATGTGCAAAATCACTTTGGCCACCGGTACGATGGTCGGCTACGCGTACTCCGTCGAATTCTTCGTCGCCTGGTACAGCGCGAATCCGTACGAGGGCTTCGCCTTCATCAATCGCGCATTCGGCCACTACGCCTGGGCTTACTGGATTATGGTGAGCTGCAACGTCATCACCCCGCAGTTCTTCTGGTTCAAATGGGTCCGCGAAAACACTTGGTTCGTCTGGGTCCTCTCCATCGTCGTCAACGTCGGTATGTGGTTCGAACGCTTCGTGATCATCGTCACCTCGCTCGCCCGCGACTTCCTGCCGTCGAGCTGGGGCTACTACTCGCCGTCGATCGTCGAGATCTTTACTTTCTTCGGGACCTTCGGCGTGTTCTCCACGTTGTTCCTGCTCTTCATCCGCTTCGTGCCCATCATGCCGATGTCCGAAGTGAAGTGCGTCATCCCCCAAGCCGACCCTCACGGGAAGGATCACCATTAATCTGGAGGCGCCATGAAAAAAACCTACGGAATAATCGCCGCCTTCGAAACCACTCCCGCCCTTTATCATGCGTGCGAGCAGGTTCGTGATGCCGGCTTCAAACAGTGGGACGCCATCACGCCGTTCCCCGTGCACGGACTCGATGCCGCCATGGGTATCCGCCGCTCGAAGGTGCCCCGCATTTCCATTTGCGGCGGCATCGTCGGCTTCTGCACCGGCATGAGCATGATCTGGTGGACTGGCGCGGTTGACTACAAACTCATCGTCGGTGGCAAACCGCTGTTCTCCCCGCTGTTTGCCTTCCCGGTCAGCTACGAACTCACGATTCTCTTCACGGCCTTCGCGACCATCATCGGGATGTTCGTCCTGAACGGCCTGCCCATGCACTATCATCCCGTGCAAAAAGCGCCTAATCTCACCCGCCTGCTCGATGACCGTTTCCATATTGTGATCGAAGCTAACGACCCGAAATACAACGCCGCCACCACCCGCGCTTTCCTGGAGCAGATCGGTGGCACGGACATCGCTGAACTGGAAGAATAAGATGCGATACGCCTACTACACTCTCGCTTTCCTGTGTCTCCTCACGGTTTCCGTGTTGGGTTTTCGCGGGATGAACGCCACCCGGCCGCCCATCGAGGTTTTCCCCGATATGGATCGCCAGGCCAAATTCAAACCTCAGACCGCTTCCAAATTCTTTGGTGATGGCCGCGCTGATCGCCTCCCCGTCGCCGGTACTGTACCGCACGGGCGCACGGCCGTGGCGGA